>MDSW01090466.1_pt1 | contig 15837 bp, 5 predicted proteins | sample 811171 | NCBI WGS metagenome assembly MDSW01 (sample SAMN05326641, study PRJNA326480) | marine metagenome | isolation source: seawater | place: Atlantic Ocean: North West | collected 2012
CCCCGCCGTCCCTCTCGTCCCCCCCTCCCGTCGCCGTCTCCCCCTCAAAAAAGTCACTTTCCCCCCCCCTCCGATCGTTCTCGTTCTCGGCGTCCCCCTCCTTCTCCCGCGGGTCCTCGAAGAACCTCGTCCCCGTGAGCCAGAACGACAGCGGCACGCCCAGCACGACTATTAGCATGCTCACGATGGCGTACACCGGCGAGCGCACGTACAGCACCGCGCACGTCACGGGCGCGACCGTCTGCCCCGCGGCGAAGCACACGCGGCTGGCGCCGGTGACGCGCCCCGTGGCGTCGGGCGCGAGCGCGTCGGCGATGGTCTTGATCCGCATCTGATTCGGGACCTGGAGGATGACCACGCCGACGATCAGGAGGAACGTCACGGCGATGATCCCGCCCGCGGTCGTGTGCACCGCGGGGAGGGCGAACAGGGCTAAGGTGAGGGCGGTCACGGCGGCGCCGCAGGTGACGCTCGCGTGCACGCCGAATCTCTTCACGAAGGGAGGAATCAGCGCGTACATCGCGATCGTGTTGGCGACGGGGATGGCCATGAACGACCACCCGATCGCGACGGGGCTCCAGCCCAGGATCTGCTTCGCAAGCAGGGTGAACAGGACGATGAACCCCATGAACTGGTACCCGGTGTTGAACGCGGTGTACATGTGAGACACCATCGCGCCGGAAAAGTACACCGAGGAAGACGCGCGGGAAGACCCTGGGTTCTTCTCCGCGCCGCGCTCGCGCGCGCTCGCGTCCGGCGCGTCCACCCCCGCGTCCGTCCGACCGCTCGCCGAGCTCTCCGTCGCGCGCTCTCCCTTCGCCGCGTCGGTCGCGACGAACGCTTCGGGACCCTTCGCCGCGCGAGGGGCGACGAGACCGAGGACGAGCCCGACGGCGAGCAGGGCGACGGCGGCGGAGAGGAGATTCAACCCGACCCATCCCATCTCGTCGTACCCGACGCCGACGACGACGCCGCCCAAGCAGTACCCCAGGTTCACCGACGCGCTGTACGCGTTCACGCCCTCCATCGCGTGCATCTTATCCCGGCTCACAAGCAGGATGTGGTGCAGCGCGGCGACGAGCGGCGAGCTGAGCCCCGCGAGGAAGCGCACGGCGACGAGGACGCGCGCGTCGGCGACGAAGGCGGTGACGGCGAAGAACGCCACGTCGCCGCCCAACGTCACGCCGAGCGTCGCGCGGCTCCCCAACACGTCGCCCATGGTTCCGACGACCATGTTTCCCAGGGCGCCGCCCGCGTACTGCGCGGTGGTGACCGCGCCCGTCCACGTCGCCGTGGCGCTCGCGTCCATGTCGAGGCGCTCGCTCAAAAAATACGGCAGCGCGGGGGTGAGGAGCGCCATGCCGAGGTAATCCGCCAGCGTCGCCGCCATCCCGGGGAGGAAAGGGTACGCGAGGATCGCGCGGAGGGGGGCGAGGAGGGCGGTGGTGGCCGGGGGGTGGGGCGCGCCGGCGGAGGTGAGCTCCCGGGATGTCACCCCCGTGACCGTCGCCGTCGACGCCATGCGCGCTCCGCGTGAAGCCACGACGACCACGAGCGCGGGGCGTCCGAGGACGTCCCGAGGGGGCGCGAGGCTGGCGCGAACGGGCCTCGCGGGGGCGCGGGCGGGGCGCGCCCCGAGCGAAGGCGCGCGTCCTCGAGCGCGCCGAGAGCGTCGAGTGCGCGCCGGGGTGAAGGGAGGAGTGGGGGGACGCGGGGGACGGCCGCGAGCCTCGTGAGGAGGAACGACGCGACCGCGCCGCGTGGCGGGAGAATTTTTCGAGCTCAAATTATTGTCAGTGTCGTCGGTGTACACCCCTCGACGCTCCCGCCGCTTCGCCATTCGCGCCCGCGCCGCGCGGCACGGGCGCGATGCCGTTCGTGGACCTGAGCGTTCGCGCGGACCTCGAGAACCCCCACGCGCTCCGCGAGCACCTGGGCGCGTTGCTCGAGTTCGGGTACGGCGTCGTCGTCACGGACGCGCGCGTCGCGGCGGGCGAGCGGAACGTGGGCGCCGCGCTTCGCTCGGGGCTCGCGCCCGTCCCCGACGACGTCCTCGCGGCGGTCGCCGCGGACGCGCGCGCGAGCGGGGCGCGGCCTCGCCTCGACCGCGCGTCGCGGCTCACGCTCGTCTTCGCCGAGCCCGCGGAGCTGCAGGAGGTGCTCGCGAAGCACGACGAGCTCGTCCGGCGCTACGACGTCCTCGCGCTGGAGCCCACGAGCGAGCGCGCGTTCGCCTCCGCGTGCGCGAATCGGCGCGCGGACGTGCTCGCCGTCGACCTCGGCGCGCGCCCCGCGTTCCGCGCGCGCGCGCCCGCGCTCAGGGCGGCGTGCGCGCGAGGCGCGTGCGTCGAGATCAGCTACAACCCCGCGCTCTCCCTCGACCCCGCGCGAAGGCGCAACTTCTTCGCCAACGCCGCGCAGCTCGCGCGCCTCGTCGGCCCCGGCGCGGGCGGGGGCGCCGGCGGCGGCGTCGTCATCGCCGGCGGGTCGCGCGCCGCCGCCGAGCTCCGCGGCCCGTACGACGTCGCCAACCTCGCGACGCTCTTCGGCATGAAGGACGAACAGGCCAGGGCCGCGATGTCCACCCGCGCGGTCGCGCTGTTGACCAGGGCCGCGGCGAAGCGAAGGATCGAGCGAGGCGAGAGGTAGGTAGTCTACTTTCTAGCAGAGAGGGGGGAGGGAGCCGAGCGCGTCTGTCGTCCGACGGTGCATCGACCGCTTCGTCTCGCGCTTCATTCATCTCCGTCTCTCGCGTGTCTCTCTCACCTCCCCTCCGGAAGCTCCTCGCCCCCGTCCCTCTTCCGCTCCACGAGTCCGACCGCGGCCGCCCCCCCGAGGTAGAGGCTCATGAGCGGCACGGCGAGGAGCATCTGCGTGAACGGGTCCGTGCTCGGCGTGAGCACCGCGGCGGCGACGACGCTCCCGACGACGACGTACCGCCACACGCTCAGCATCTGCTTCGAACTCACCAGCCCCGTCTGCCCGAGCAGCAGCTGAATCACGGGCACCTGGAACGAGAGCCCGGTGCTGAACAGCAGCACGAGCACGAACTCGAAGTACTGGTCGATGCTCCACAGGCTCTCCACCGCCTCCGAGCTGTACCCGATGAAAAACTTGAGCGCCGCGGGGGTGAGGATCGAGTACGCGAAGAAGATCCCCGCGTAAAACAGAACGCTCGAGCCCAGCACGATGGGCCCCAGAACCTTACGCTCGTCCCGCGTCAGACCGGGGACGACGTACGCGATCGCCTCGTACAGCACCACGGGCGCGCCCAACAGGAGGCCGCAGTACCCCGCCACCTTGACCGTCGTGAAGAAGTACTCCCCGGGGCCGAGCTGCAAGAACCGCACCCCCTCGCTCGCGACGGGCGCCTCGAGGAAGATGACCAGGTCCTTGGCGAAGCAGAAACACAGCAAGATGGCCGCCGCGCACGCGCCGGCGGAAACCAACGCGCGGTCGCGGAGCTCCTCGAGGTGCTCCCAAACCGTCATGTTCACGTCGTCCGGGAGCTGGTCCTCGCCGGGGTACAGGAACGAGCGCACCTGCTCCTGCTGCTTCTCCGGCGCGGGGGCCAGAGACGCGAGCGAAGAAGAAGAAGACGAGGAGGAGGAGGTCGCGGGGGGGGGCACGAAGCCGTCCGCGGCGGAGCTCTCCATCGCGGCGTCCAGGGCGGCGGCGGTGGACGTGATCGGGAAGGCGTCGTCCTCGTCGATCGACCGCGGTTTCACGTCGCCCCAGTCGATGACCGGCGGGACGAAGTCCTCGGGGGTCGGGGGGGGCGGGGAGGAGGATTCGGCGTCGGCTTCGACTTCGGAAGCCGACGCCGAAGCCGGATCCGGGAGGGAGGCTTCGAGGGAGGAGACGGACGAGAGCGCCGCGGCGAACGCGGGGTCGTCGCCGAGGCTCGTCTTGAACCCGTCGTCCGTCGGCTCCGAGGCGGGAGCACTCGCCGAGTCCGTCCGCTCCTCGGCCGACTCCTCCTCGTCTCGGTTTCCGTCGGCGGCGTCCTCGGGCGCCTCCTCCTTGTTGGCGCCGGCGATGACGGCGTCCTTGGCGCGCTCGAACTGCTCCGCGGTCAGGACGCCCTTGGCCTGGAGGTCCGCGAGCGTCGCGAGCTCGGTCGCGAGCGAGGGGAGGACGCCCGCGGGGGCGTCGTCCGCGGCCGCTCGCGCGACCCACCGGCGCTGGGAGCGCGGGCGCCCCGGCGCGGGTCCGCGGACGCGAGCGGCGCCGCGAGCGCCGCGAGCGCGCGACGACGATCCGCGGAGCGACGATCGCGGCGCGAGCGAGGCGGAGGCGGCGGCCGCCGCGACCGCGGCCGAGCCGCCGCGGGAGCATGCCGACGCGAACATGATCGGTGTGCGAACGCGCGCCCCGAGGCGGCGAGCGCGAGGCGTGCGCGCGCGGGGAAGTGCGCGCCGGTGCGGGGGGAAATCGGGTGACGTCGCCGCGCCTGGATAGCGCTGCGAGAGAGACCTGGTAGCGGCCGACGCGACGACTGGAGTATCGATGCTTGAAACCCCGCGGATCTTGATTCGTCGTTCAAAAGGGTCGTCGGGCATGCGGCGATCGGATCTCGCGCGACGCTCGCGCGCGCTCTCCCGCCAACTTCGAGCGGTGATGACGCGGCTCGAGCTCGTTCCCGCAGAGTCCCGCGCGGCGCGCGCGCCGCCCGAACGCCGGCGCGAAGGAAGCGGAGCCCGCCGCGAGGTCGGCGTCGCGGCCCGGGGCGAACCCGGAGGCCGGCGTCGGCGGACGGCCGCCCGCCCCCTCCCGCCTCGTGTCCGTTTTGACTCCGGTTCGCGCGAAAAATCGCCGCCCTCGGATAGGCCGCGCGCCCGCCATGGGGGACCGCGCGCGCCAGATCGTGGCCGAGTGGTTCGTGAAGTGCGCGGACGTCGTCATCGACGCGCGCGTCGCGGACGACCTGACCGAGCGCGCGGACGCGACGCGCCAGAACCGATGGGTGCGCCTCTCCCCCCCCCCTCGCGGCCTCCCCCCTCCGTCCGACGCGCCGCGCGCGCTGCTCGTTCCCGTCCTCCGAGGCGACGCGACGCGCGCGTGCGCCCTCGCGCCCTCGAGCCCACCCCTCACCCCACCCCCACCACCACCCCGCCCCCTCCGCAGTTCAACCTCGACGTGGACTCCCGCGAAGCCTACGCCCCGTCCCTCCGCCCGTGGAAGCGCGCCGCGTCCCCGCCGGGCCCCATGGTCCTCGACGTGCACGTCGAGTGGCCCGCGAGCGACGACGACGACGACGACGACGACGACGACGACGACCCCGCCCGGGGGGAGACGACCCCGACCCGCCGCCGCCGCCGCCGCGCCCTCGCCGAGCGATGGACGTTCACGCACGAACCCCGCGACGACGGAGCGCTCGACGACGAGCCCGATCCTTCGCCGAGCGGTGACCCCGCGGCGTCGAGCGGATCGTCGCGGTTCGGATCGAGGCGGAGGCGCGGAGACTTTGACGAGGCGCCGTCCGCCCCCGTCGCGTACAAACACGCGGTGATCATGCTCAGGGCGCTGCACGCCACCGCGAGGACCCTACCCGCGAGCGCGTACAAAGAGAGAGGAGGCCGTTTGCGTGGAGGCGTGATCACGGACGAAGGCGTCGCGTGCGCTACCGTCGCCGTCGTTCCAGCGGATTCCTGCGGTTCGACTCCGGGTTCAAAAATCTCCGACGCCGACGCAAACGGGTTCGAGACGCGTCGGTTCGCGCCGGTGGCGACGCCGGACGGCGGTCGCTTACTCGCGTCGGTCGCGTACGCGCCGGAGGACGCGCTCGAGGCGGCGGGCGCGCCGCCGCCGCCGCCGCCCCCCGAGGTGGAGGTGCGCGCTCCCGACGTTCCGCCTTTCGAGGGGTCCGCGGCGGCGGCCGGGGGGGGAAGCGCGTCTTCCGCGGGCGGTTCCGCGTCTTCTTCCTTCTCCAAGAGTTTCTTCGGGAGGGCCGTGGAGGGCGCCACTCGCGCCGCCGCTCGCGCCGCCGCGGGCGGAGGAGGAGGCCCCGACGCGCTCGAGACGCCGCCCCCGCCGACGCGCCCCGGGATATTCCGCCGCGCGGGGAGCCGAGGGCTCCTCTCCGAGGAGATGGCGGAGCACGACCGGCGACGATTTTCGGACGACGCGACCAAAGACGCGAACGCCAACGCCAACGCCAACGCCAACGCCGGGGGGGGATCCGCGTCGAGTCCGGGCGGCGCGCCGGGCGGTGTAGGAGGGTTCTCCGCCGCGAGCCCTCACTCGGCGCACGCGCACTCGCGCCCGCCGCTGTCGCCGGCGCCGAGCTCGTCTCCGCGGTCGCTCAGGGACCGCGTCTTCGCGGGGACCTTCGGCGCGTCATCCTCGTCCCCGTCCCCGGGCGCATCGCGCTTCTTCGCGGGGTCCGGGTCCGGTCCCGGGGGGTCGTCGCGGGGAGGCCCCCGCGCGGGGTCGAACGGGTCGCGCGGGGACCGCCCGCTCGCGGCGGCGTCGCCCCCCGCCGCCGCCTCGCCCCTCCCCGCGCCCATATTCGGGTTCGGGCTCGGGAAGGGCGACGGAAAGGCGAAGGGCGACGGGAAGGACGAGGCGGTACCACAGGCTTCCGCCGCCGGGCCCCTCGCGCTCGCGGGCCCGGGCTCTCCGTCGCCGCTGGCCCTCCCGCTCGCGTTCGCGGGTCCCGCCTCGCGCCTCTCCCCCGTCGCGGCGGTGGCGGAGGGTGTCGAACGCGAGCTTCTCCGGGTCCCCGCGAGCTCCGGTCCCGAGTCGAGCGGCGCCGCCGCCGCGTTCTCCTCCTCGCCGTCGCTCCCCTTCGCGATTTTTGCGGACAGAGGAGGCTCCTCCTCCCCCGAACGGACGCTCTCCCGCGAGACGCTCGGACGCCCGGGCGGCGCGGGCTTCTCCCCCTCCGGATCGTCGCCCGGGAGTTTCGCCGCGGGGGTGCCCACCCCGATGCTTCCGGGGCCCAACACCCCCGGGGGGTCCTCGATCCCGGTCCCCTCCTCGAGCGCGTCCCCGGACGCCGGCGGGTGGCACTTCGCGGGCCTCCTCGCCAGAAACAACTCCCACGGCTCCCATGGCGTCAACTTCTCCGGCTCCCCGAGCCCCTCGAGCGGCGGGAGCGGCGGGTGGGGCGGATCCGGGGGGGGGCATCATCAGCGGGACCCCGGCGGGTACCGCATCCCGGGCTCCGTCGCGCGCTCGCCCGGGTCGTTCCGCCGCGCGTCGTGGTCGTCGCCGCGGTCGTCGCCCGGGGCGAGCCTGCGGGACTCCGGCTCCGTGAGCGGCGGCGGGATGACCCTGGCGGAGGCGGCGAGACTCGCGAGGGCGCGAGCCGGGATCCCCGGGGATGACGACGACGCCGCGGGGGACGAGGGCGACGGCGCGCGGGGGGGGGATCCTGGGACGGATCGGTCCGACGCCGTCGCGGCGGCTTCCGCCTTCGCTCGGTCCCCGGCCGGGGGTCCGTTCGCGCGCGGGGGCGCGCATTCGCTCGGGACCTCCCCCGGGACGCGGTTCCCTCGTTTCGTCGGGACGCCTTCCGTCTCGCCCTCGTCGCGCCGCGCCGGGTTCGGGACGGCGTCGTTCGCGTCGCCCTCGCGGCTGAGCCCCGGGCGCCGCCGCGGAAGTCCGGATCGGAAGGCGGATCGTTCGGATCGGGATCGATCGACCCACCGCGACGCGGGAGAGGAAGGAGCGGCGGAGGACCTCGCGAGGTACGACGACCGCGCGAGGTACGACGGTGGGGTCGAGTCTCGCGACAGCTTCGCTCGGAACGACGGTCGGTCCTCGGAAGCCTCCGGGGGGGCTTCGGGGTCGGGCGGGAGCGGCGCGGAGACGGGCGGGTCGCGCGCGTCGAGCGGTCTCGAGCGCCGCCGCGGGGGGTCGGAGGACCAGGGACCGGACGACGGGGAGGCGCTTCCGTTCGCGCTCGATTTCCCGGAGGACGAGGAGGAGGAGGATCCGGATAGAACGAGGATCGACCGAGGGTCGACCGCCGCCGAGGAAGGAAACGACGACGATCAGGAGGCGCGGGCGACGACGACGGGGACGACGGGGACCCGAAGTACTTTGCCCCACACGACGCCGGACCCAAAGCCGAACCCCACCGCGCTCATCTCCGCGGAGGCGCTCGTTCGGATGCTTCGCGACGCGCCGCCGCTGACGGAAGGGGCGGTGGGCGAACCGGGGGGAGGGGGGGCGGAGGAGGCTGAGGCTCCCCCGCGGGACCTCGCGTGGGTGAGGGCGCGGCTGGAGGAACACGCGGCGTGGTCGCGGGCGGGGGCGGCGGCGGAGGCGGGGGAGGGTCGCGAGGACGCGAGCGCGGCGGCGACGGCGGCGGCGACGGCGACGGGGGGGGCGGGTGCGAGGACCGGGGGATGAGCGGACGAGAACCGGGAGAGCGCGGAGCGAAGCGCGGCGATTTTGAACGGAGGAGAGGCCCACCGGGCATCGGTAGAACGAGTCGGAAAGCGCGAGGCTGGAACGACCAACCGTTTTTTTCCAAGTGTTCAGAGGTGCGTGTCAACCTGGCTGGGACAAGCGTTTGTACTCATCATTCGCGTCTCGGATCCCTCGACGTCGACGACGACCGGGCGCGTCCCGAGGGGCCGCGCAGGGACGACGGACGCTTTTTGGTCCGTCGTTTTTTTGACATGAGCAATTAGTCTTTTACTTTCGTAAAAAAGAGAAATTACGCCGTACGAAGACGACCCGCGAACGACGGCGTCGTCTCCGGGCCGCGAGGGTCACCTTCCTCCGACCATCCGCTTTTCGGTCCAGCCGCCTTCCCTTTCTCAGGTTCACCCCCGGGCGGCCTCGGCGTTCACTGGACCCACGCGCGTTCGGGGCCCGCGGGCGCTTCTTCGCTCGCGCGCTCGTCCTTCGGGGGGGCTCACCCGGGCGCCGGTCGGTCGCGGCGTCCGTCCGGGGACGCGCGCGCGGCGGGCTGAAAGTTTCGGCGGGGGGGACGCGGGCACAGGTTTCTCGCGCGCGCGCGGCGGATCTGAACGCGTGAGGGTCGCGGCCTCGGCGCGACCCGCGAGGGCTCCGATGTCCCGCGAGCTCATGGGGTCGGTGACGTCGCTCGAGGAGGCGACGTGGGAGCGCGTGGTGGCGCAGCAGATGGTGGGTTTCGGCACGTTCCTCGCGGTGCTCGTGCTCGCGCGCCTGTGGACGAGCTTCACGAGCACGACGTTCCTCCGTCGCCGACACAAGGACCGCACGGACACGACCCTGGCGCTGGTCGACATCGTCTTCAGCACCGGGAGCATGTGCAGCTTCGTCGCGCAGTCCATCATCCGCGAGTACAGCGTCGCGCTGACCGTCGTGGAGGTGTGTTTCGCGCTCTTCTACACCGTCGCCGCGCTGCGACGCCTGTGGTTGAAGAATTACGATTTCGCCGTCGCGTTGAGCTTCAGCACCTTCTTCGACTGCTACGCCGTCGCGGTCATCGCGTACCAGACCTTCAGCCCGAAGAAGACGTGGCTCACCCCGACGTTCATGCGCAGTTTGTCCGTCCTGATTCGGTACGAGGAGGTGATGAAGATGGGCCTCTGGAGTTCCTACGCGGGCGAGGTGAAGCAGCGCCTGGTGCTCTCGATGCTCCGCTTCTTGTGCGTCACCTTTTTCTTCGCATGCGTCGGGTTTTGCCTCGAGATCCTGGGCGACGTCAAGTTCGACTGGCGCGGCGAGGACGGCGGGGACGTGTTCATCACGGGTCACAGCACGAACTGGGACGCGACGGTGCTGTCGCAGCTGTACTTCGTCGTCGTCACCCTGAGCACCGTGGGGTACGGCGACCTCACCCCGGACACGAACCTCCACCAGATTTTCGCCATCGTCATGATCGTTAGCGGCGTCGCCTTCTTCTCCTCCGAGGTCTCCGCGATCGTCGCGCTTCGGGACGAGATCGACAGCGGCCGCGGGCAGTACCGCCGGAGCCGGTTCCGCAACTCGCACATCATCGTCCTCGGCGGCGCGGTGACGAGCGGGAGCGCGACGCTGCAGATTTTCCTCGAGGAGCTCCTTCACCCCAGCCGCCCCGGCGCGGCGCTGCCGGACGTCGTCCTCATGTCCGAGACGGAGCCCACGGAGGGTCTGCGGCGCGTGCTGACCAGCGCGTTGGGTCAGGCGCACGTCAAGTTCATCCGCGGGTCGCCGATGGACCAGGCGGACTTGGCGCGCGCGGACGCCGCCAACGCGGACATGGCGTTTGTGCTCGGGAACCTCTCCGTGATGGACCACCTCACCGAGGCGGAGGACGAGGACACGATCCTGAGGGCGAGTCTGCTGCAGAGGCAGCTCCCGGGTCTGCCCGTTCGCCTCCTCCTGCTGCGGTCGTGGGCGCGGGAGATGGCGCGGACCGCGGGGATTAACCCGCTGAGCTGCCTGACTTCGGGGGTTTTGAATTACTGCCGCACGGCGCTGGCGGTGCGGTGCCCGGGCCTGCCCGTCCTGCTCACGACGATGTACAGCAAGCTCGCGGGGGACTGGTCGCAGCTCCCGCAGCAGATGATGCCGTGGGTGCGGGAGTACTTCACCTCCATGCGCCACGACGTGTACGGCGCGCAGATCGGGGCGGAGTACGACGGCGTCCCGTTTCTCCGCGCCGCCGCGGAGATTTACAAAAAATACGACGTCAACCTGTTGGCCGTGCAGAGCTCCCCCGAGCTGGGCGGACGCCTGTGCCCCGCGGGGCTCGTGAACGGCCACCTTCACGTCCTCTCGGAGGGCGACGTCGTGATGTGCCTCGGCCAGGACGCGCAGAAAGTCCTCCGCGCGGTCGGAAGCTCGAGCAAACACCCGGAGGCGTGGCGCAAAAAATTCCACGCCGTGCGCAAAGCCGCGAGCCGAATGGGCACCCGCCGAGAAGTCTTCTCCCCCGCGGTCTCCTTCGACCTCGTCGCGGGTGGACGCGGCCCCTCGAGCGGGAGCGTGCGCGGAGGGAGCGTGCGCCAGGGAGGGGGGCACAGGCGAACCGGGTCGCGATCGTCCGCGCTCGACCCCGACGCGCGATTCGACTCGTTCCTCGCCACGCACGCCGACCTCGACGACGACGAGACGTTCGGAATCACGCCGAATCACGGGAACAGAGCGGCGTCCGGGGCGCGGTCGACGTCGGAACAGATGCGGCGGCCGAGCGTGACCGCGGAGGAGGCGGCGGCGCTGGAGGAGGCCAAGCGCGCGCCTCGTCACAGCGAGACATATATGGGGGGTGGGAACGAGGCGCCGCGGCTCTTGCGGACGACGAGCGTCACCCCCTCCGAGGCGGCGCCGACGACCCCGGGGACGTCGTCGTCGCGGCGCGGGAGCTCCGACCCCCTCGGCCGCGGGGTGTCGTTCGCTGAGGGTCTGGCGTACGACCCTCGCCGGTTATCCCAGGAGGCGACGAACTACGCGAGGCACGACGCGACGTGGCGTAAGTCGGACGCTCGGGATTTCGGCGACGCGTTGGCGGCGATCCACCGGTTCCACCCGAGCCGGTTGCGCAAGAGCGCGTTACAGCCCGTGAGCGAGAAGACGCGGAACCTGTGCGCGCTCAACGCGAAGCTCGCGGCTCGGGCGGTGGTCCGGGACGCGGCGAAGGCTGTGCGAAAGCAGAGGGCGGAGGGCCTCGCCGAGCTGGGCTTCACGCCCTGGCGCACCATCGCGCGCATCGCCAAGACGGGGGGCCACGTGCTCGTCATCGTCGACGGCGATCTCGACCGCTCGCGGTGGAGCGATCTGGAGGTTCTGCTGTACCGCCTGAGGGGGAACGACGGGAGCAACATGCGCCCGATCGTCGTCGTCTCCCGCTCCCCGCCCGCGGTCCAGGACCTGATCCTCTGGCGCTCGATCGAGGTGTACGTCACGGAGGGGTGCGTCAGCGACCAGCAGATCCCCCAGGTTTTGGGGTTCGACAACGCCGCGAGCATCGTCCTCCTCGCCGACGCGTGCGCGAGCGACAACCCGCTCCTGATGGACCGCCGCGTCCTCCTCGCGACGAGCGTTCTGGAACGCGAGGACGAACTCACGCCCGATCACATGCTCCCGAAGGTGGTCCTGGAGTTCCACCACCCCAAATCCGTGTGGCACGTGCAGGAAGCGCGCGGGTTCGGAAGCCTCGAGAGCGGCTTGCGGAAACACATCTGCCGCAAGGACGGGTCGCTGCGAGAGGGCGCCGACGGGAACCGCCACGCCAAGGCGGACGAGGTCAAGGCGTCGTCGGGAATGAGCCGGAGGGGGAGCAACGAGAACCTCGCGGCGCTCGACGAGCGCAGGCACAGCATCGACGCGAACCGAAGGCGATACGGCTTGGGGGCGCCGAAAGATTCGCGCGGAGCGCCTCCGCGTCGCGACTTGCGTTCCGTCAGGGCGGACATCGAGCGCCACCGGAGGGCGCAGATGAACGCGCGTCCGAGCCTGCCCGCGGAGTGGGGCGCGATGGGCCAGGTGGACGAGAACCCCCTCGCGGGATCGGGCGAGGACGATTTCGCGAGGTCGCGCACGCCGCTCGAGCTGGCGGTGCGGAAGAGTAAGGAGAACACGCCCGTCGCGAGTTTTCTTCGCGGGTGCTTGAAGTTCGTCGGGGTGTTGGATCGCGACGGGCGCGACCGGCGCAGAAACGGGTACAGCAACCAGTACCGCGAGAGTTTTCAGAGCCAGAGCCGATTGAGCTGGGTCGAGCACCCCGAGTCGCACACGCAGTACAGCCGCGGGAACGTCATGTTTCGAACCGAGGTGAGCCGGGTCATGGCGACGGTGTTTTACACCCCGGGCCTGATGGAGCTCGTCGACGCCCTCACCCGCGACGCGCACGGCGGCGAGGACATCGGCCACCACCCGAGGATCTGGTCCGTGCCCCTGCCCGACCACCTCAGGGGGAAAACCGTCGGGCACGCGTTCGAACACTTCTCCGAGATCGAAGCCCTGGTCGTGGGCGTCTACCGCAACGTCCAGAGCCCCGGGTTTGAAAAAAGGCGAAGAGGAGCGAAACGGAACGACGCCGAGCGAGAAACGGACGAAGACGCGAGCGACGACCCCCCCCTCGAGGGCGCGAAGAAGAACCCCGCGAGGAGCACACAAAATAATCAGACGCCCCCCGGGGGGATCGGGGCAAACGGGGCGTCCTCTTCGCTCGAGGACCTCGCGGACGCGGCGGAGGAGGCGGCGACGGCGGCGGCGGCGGCGGCGCGCGCGGAGGCGGCGGCGCGGGAGGGCGCGGCGGCGCGGCGCCGTTCTTTGGACCCGTCCTTGGACCCGTCGGAGGAGGACGGGTCCTCCGAGTACTCGAGCGAGGACGAGGTGAACGGGCAGCGGCGCGCGAAGCCCTACCACGACTACGTCCTCACCGCGCCGCCGCACACGGTGAAGCTCAACGACAACGATAAGCTCTACGTCATCGCCACGACGGATTGGGCGTGGGTGCACGTGCCGGAGATGGTGGAGCTGCGCAAGACGAGCGCGGTGATCTGCCTGCAGAGGCAGTTCCGCGCGGGAGCGGACAGGAGGAAGGAGGAGGCGAGGGACCAGAAGCTCGCGGATTTCGCGGCGAGGCGCGACGGGGTGTCGCTCTCGGAGGTGAGCTACGGGAGGAGGGGGAGCCTCGGGGGCATCGTCCCGCCCGCGGGACTCGCCAACGGAGCGGCGACGCCGGAAAAAAACAGCCCGCCGAAGAAGCAAAACGCCAGAAACGAGGCGCAAGACCCGCCCTAACCAAGGGGGGGGGGAGAAAAACGCCTCCTGAGTCATCAATATCATAGGAGGGATGCGCGTGGGCTGATCACGTCCGTCGGGATGCGCGTGGGCTTATCGCGTCCGTCGGGATGCGCGTGGGCTGATCGCGTCCGTCGATGTGATGATGAGTAAACCAAAACACATCCAAACAAACGTCTTTTCGCGTCCTCTTCGGCGGCGTCTGTCAGGTTCGCCGGGCGCTGGCGTCGGGGTTGGCCAAGAACGGTTCGTTCCCCTCCCCCCATCCCCCCAGCGGCCCCAACCCCCCCTTCATCTCGTCCGACAGCTCGTCCCACCCGTCCTGGTGCCTCGCGACGGCGTTCCACGCGTAGTACGCCATGGGCAGGTGCTTCTCCAGCTCCTTCTCCAGCGCCTCCGCCATCTCGTCGTCCGCCGCGGCGAAGCGGATGGCAAACGTCGCCGGCGCGCGCAGCGGCGAGTGCTCGCCGACGGCCCACTCGTCCAGCGACCGCCGCGCCACGATCGCGGGCGGGTCGTACCCCGAGACCGCCTCCCCGGCGGCCCTCGCGGCGAGCGCCAGGGGCGCGCCCCGAGCGCCCGCGCCCAACAGCGGCGTCGCCACCACGCCCAGGGGCGACCACGGCCCGCGCCGGCGCGTTTCGGCGCCCTTTTCCCGAGAGGGTGACGGCTCGGGCATCGGACCGGGCGAGGAGGGAGACGTTCCGTGCGACCACGCCGGGCGAGGGGTCGATTTCCCGCGGGGTCGCTTTCCATCCGAAGACGCTCCGTCACCGTCGCCACCGATTTGCCGCCCTATCGCCTCGTTCGCGCCTAAACCCCACGCGACGTCCATCGCGCTCTTGTACGCGCGCACGAGGTTGGGGTACCATCGGTCGACGTCTTTGGCGTCGGCGAAGTTGGGCGGGACGACGTGTATCACCGCGTCGAACCCCGCGCTCGCGACGCCTCCCACGGCCTCGGTCGCGACGGCGGCGCCGACGGGGCAGCGCACGCCCGGCGCCACCTCCGGGACGGCGGCGAGCTGCGCTCTGAGCTCGGCGCCGCCCTCCGCGGTGACCGCGCCGTCGACGGTTTGCTCGGGGTAGACCACGCCCGTGTTGGGGAACGCGGCGTTCGCCTGCGTCGGGTCGAATCGCGTGCCCTGCAGCGCCTCGTTCGCGGGGTTGACGAGCGCCGCGCACCGGCCGCCGGGGGGGCGGGCGAGGATGTCGGGGGTGACGTGGAGCTCGACGAGGTACGCCATCGTCGGCTCGCCGCGGTGGTGGCCGAGGACGCGGCGCTCGAGCGGGTAGTGCGAGTTTTGATTCAGGAGCGTCTTACGTTTCCGCGGGGGCGGGGGCGCCTGAGGCGCGGGGGGCGCGGTCTTCGGCCCGGGGCGCGCGTCGGGGGGGGGCTTGGGGAGGCCGGCCGCGAAGGGACGCCCGCGCGAGCGGGTCACCACCCGCCACGCGCGCACGAGCGTCGCCATCGACCGCGCGCCCGGAGACTGCGGAGGGTGGAGGGAGAGGAGGCCGAAGGAAGGCGCGATCGGAACGAGATTCGGACCCGAGAGTGCAAAACGCACATATCGTCGCTGAGCAGCACTTCGTCCAAGCTGGCGCTCCGCTGAGACACGTCAACCGGCTGTCGCGCGATCCCGCCCGATCCGCCCCCTCCGACCACACCACCGCGCGCGACCCAGAGATGTCCATCAGCTCTGCGTTCTCTCCCGCGACTCTGACCCTCACGTCCACGGCTCTCCGCTCCGTCGCCCGCCGCGGCGCCCGCACCGTCACCTCCCGTCGCGCCACCGCCACCATGGCGACCGCCCTCGACGCGAACCCGCTCGCGTCCTGGTCCCTCGGCCGCGACGCCTCGGGGGACAAGCCGGACCTGCCCAAGTGGTCCTCCATCACCGCGGAGCACGTCAAGCCCGCCATCACCGCCGCCGTCGCGGCGGCGAACGCCGAGATCGACGCCATCGAGGTGAGCGCGCGAGCCCCTTCCGCGCGCGCGATCGCGTCCGTCCGCCCCCCCGGGCCGGCCCCTTCTTCGTTCGCTTCGCGCGAACATTTTCGCGTTCAGATCTCTGGGCGATCCAGCCCCCCCGCTCCCCTCCCCACCTCTCCTCCTCACCCTCCCCCCCCCCCCCCCCCCCCCCCCCCCCCCCCCCCCCCCCCC
>MDSW01207394.1_pt1 | contig 15832 bp, 11 predicted proteins | sample 811171 | NCBI WGS metagenome assembly MDSW01 (sample SAMN05326641, study PRJNA326480) | marine metagenome | isolation source: seawater | place: Atlantic Ocean: North West | collected 2012
AGCTCATCCACCCGATCGCGATGGAAGAAGGTCTGCGCTTCGCCATTCGTGAAGGCGGCCGTACCGTGGGTGCGGGCGTCGTGACCAAGATTACGGTCTGATTCGCTCGAATCATCGATAAGAGCCCGCAGCGATTCATCGCTGCGGGCTTTTTCGGCTCTGGGCAGCCGTAAAGTCCAACAAATTGTTTATACGCGCCGAGGCTTTCTCGGAGCGGTAATTCTGGTAGACTCAATCGCGCAGTTGCCAAGCGTGCGATTTGTGATACCATCCGCGGTCTTCTCGCGGGGTAGTTAGTTTTTAAAGCGTCTAGGTCAGTAGCTCAATTGGCAGAGCAGCGGTCTCCAAAACCGCAGGTTGGGGGTTCGAGTCCCTCCTGGCCTGCCATTTAAGACGCACGGTTTCGCATAAGATCGAGTAGTCGATGGCAACTTCAGAACAACGCTCATCGAGCGCGCTGGATACGGCGCTGCTCTGGCTCGCCATTCTGGTTCTTGTTGCCAGCATCGCCGGCTACTACTACTTCACGGCTTATTCCGATCTCGTTCGCGTGCTGGGCATGCTGGCCGGTGCGGGTGTGGCCGCGGCCATCGCCTTTCAGTCGCAGATCGGCAAGACCGCATGGTCGTACGTGCAGGGCTCGCGAACCGAGCTGCGGCGCGTGGTCTGGCCGACCCGTCGCGAAACCGTGCAGACCACGTTGCTCGTGGTCGTTTTCGTGCTCATCCTGGCAGCCTTCATCTGGGCTCTGGATGTGGTTCTCGCCTACGCGGTGACACTGCTGACAGGACGCGCGTAAGCGCGACACATTTATGGCGAAGCACTGGTACGTCGTTCAGGCCTTTTCCCAGTACGAGAAAAAGGTTCGGGATTCGCTCAAGGATTATGTCGCCCGTCACGAGATGGACGACTACTTCGGCGAGATTCTTGTGCCCACCGAAGAGGTGGTTGAAGTCCGCGACGGTCAGCGTCGCACCACCGAGCGCAAGTTTTTCCCCGGCTATGTGCTCGTGCACATGGAAATGAACGACGATACCTGGCATCTCGTGAAGAGCGTGCCGCGGGTGCTTGGTTTTATCGGTGGCACCGCTGATCGGCCCGCGCCGATCTCTGACAAGGAAGCCGATCAGATCCTCAATCGGGTCGAAGAGTCGGTGGACAAGCCGCGTCCGAAGACCGTGTTCGAGCCCGGCCAGGAAGTGCGGGTCATCGACGGCCCGTTTTCGGATTTCAACGGCGTGGTCGAGGAAGTCAACTACGACAAGAACCGTCTGCGTGTGGCCGTGACTATCTTCGGCCGTGCGACGCCGGTCGATCTAGAATTCGATCAGGTCGAAAAGACGTGATCAGTCGGCGTCGCATGGCGCGGCGCCGTTACAGGGAGCCCGGTCTGCGTGCCGGGCGTCATCACCTGACAGGAGTGTCCAATGGCAAAGAAAGTAACCGGCTACATCAAGCTGCAGATTGCAGCCGGCAAGGCGAACCCGAGCCCGCCCGTGGGCCCGGCGCTGGGTCAGCACGGCGTCAATATCATGGAGTTCTGTAAGGCGTTCAACGCCGCCACGCAGGACATCGAGCCGGGTCTGCCGACGCCGGTCGTGATCACCGTGTTCTCGGACCGCAGTTTTTCGTTCATCACGAAGACGCCGCCGGCTTCGATCCTTCTCAAAAAGGCCGCCAATATTAAATCGGGCGCGGCCGACCCGTTGCGCGACAAGGCCGGTACGGTTACGCGCGCTCAGGTCGAGCAGATCGCCGAGCAGAAGTGGCCCGATCTGAACGCCGCCGACATGGAAGCGGCCGTGCGTATTATCTCCGGTAGTGCCCGTTCCATGGGCATCAAGGTGGAGGGCTAAGCCATGGCGAAGATCTCGAAGCGCAAGGCCGCCATCCGCGATCAGATCGATCCGGTCAAGGTCTATCCGGTCGATGAGGCGCTGGAGCTGCTGAAAAAGCTGGCCAACGCCAAGTTCACCGAAACCGTTGAAGTGTCGGTCAACCTGGGCGTCAATGCTCGTAAGTCGGACCAGAACGTGCGTGGCTCCACCGTCATGCCCAACGGCACCGGCAAGAGCGTGCGCGTCGCCGTGTTTACGCAGGGCGCCAACGCCGATGCCGCCAAGGAAGCCGGCGCGGATATCGTGGGCCTCAACGATCTGGCCGAGCAGGTTCAGGCCGGTGAAATCAATTTCGACATGGTTGTGGCCACGCCCGATGCCATGCCGGTGGTGGGGCGTCTGGGGCAGATCCTGGGTCCGAAAGGCCTGATGCCGAACCCCAAGACCGGCACGGTGACCACCGATGTCGCGACGGCCGTGAAGAATGCCAAGGCCGGTCAGGTGCAGTATCGCACCGACAAGGCGGGCATCATTCACGCCCCGATCGGCAAGATCGATTTCGACAATCAGGCGCTGTTGGAAAACCTGACCGCGCTGATTCAGGACCTGAAGCGGGCCAAGCCGGCCAACGCTAAGGGTCAGTATTTCCGCAAGGTTTCGTTGTCGACCACTATGGGCCCCGGTCTGACGGTCGATCATTCGGGCGTTGCGGCGTAGTAAATCTATCGGGCAAGGGGTCTATTCCTTGCCTGATTAACTGTTCTTTGTAGCGCAGCCCGCTCCGTCGATGGCTGCGTCGTCAAAGACCGCGAGGCGGGCCATCGGTCGATGGCTCTTAAAGACGAACAATTCGTCAGCCTGCGCAGATGACGTGTGTCGCCAATAGTTTTGCTTGCGGCGGCAGTCGTCGAATGGGTCCGCGAGTTCGCGGATTCGAACCACCGCCGTTGCGGCCAAACGCAGCGGCACGTGAAGGAGTGACAACTATGGCCATGAGTTTTCAAGCCAAGCAGGCCATGGTGGCAGAAGTCAGCGACGTGGCGACACGCGCGCATTCGGCAGTACTTGCCGAATACCGCGGTCTCACGGCGGGCCAGATGGATCGGCTTCGGATCGACGCACGCCACGGCGGCGCCTATCTGAAGGTGATCAAGAACAATCTGGCCAAGCTGGCGCTCAAGGGCACGGAATACGAGTGCATGTCCGAGGCTTTCAAGGGCCCGGTCATTCTGGGCTTCTCGCTGGAAGACCCGGGTGCTGCTGCTCGTGTGATGTCGGACTTTGCCAAGTCCCACGATGCCCTGAAGGTCACGGCGCTTTCGTTCAACGGGCAGCTGCTGCCCGGTGAGCAACTGGATCGCCTGGCCAAGCTGCCGACTCGCGACGAGGCTCTGAGTCAGTTGATGCGCGTCATGAAGGCGCCGATCGACAAGATGGCTCGGACCACGCGCGAACCGGTGGCCAAGACTGCCCGCGCCATGGCAGCAGTCCGCGATCAGAAGCAGGCTGCTTGATCATCGCTTGTAGCGACTCGTTTATTGAATCGGATCATCTGATCCCTACGTATAGTTAAGGAGCTAGACAATGGCTGCTACGAAGGAAGAAGTACTCGAAGCGATCTCCGAAATGTCCGTCATGGACGTCGTTGAACTCGTCGAGATGATGGAAGAGAAGTTCGGCGTTTCGGCTGCGGCCCCGGTGGCCATGGCGGCCGGTGGTGCGGCCGGTGGCGAAGCCGAAGCCGCAGAAGAGCAGACCGAATTTGACGTCGTGATGACCAGCTTCGGCGACAACAAAGTTGGCGCCATTAAGGCCGTGCGTCAGATCACCGGTCTGGGCCTGAAGGAAGCTAAGGAAATGGTCGAAGGCGTTCCGGCCACGCTGAAGGAAGGCGTGGAGAAGGAAGAAGCCGAGAAGATGAAGAAGGATCTTGAAGACGCCGGCGCGACCGTCGAGCTCAAGTAATCTTTCTCCTCTGACGAAAAGGATAGCGTAACGAGTTGATCGACACGATAACTTGACGCATCTAGGGATTTGGCTGGTAGCGCTTGTCGCTGCCGGCCTTTTCCCGTTACCGGTGGTTTTGAAAATCTGGTGTGTGCTTCGCCTGGGTTCAGGCGGATCAGACAGGAGCTTTTCGAAGTTCGCGCGAATTCGCCGTGAGAATGCCCCACTCGCGGTCCGTCCAACCAAGAGGGTTGAGTGACATGGCCTACTCGTTTACCGAGAAAAAACGAATCCGGAAGGATTTCGCGAAACAGCCTTCAGTGCTGGAGATGCCGTTTCTCCTCGCCACCCAGATCGATTCCTATCGCCAGTTCCTGCAGCAGGGCCTGGATGCCGACAAGCGGATCGATGCCGGCCTGCATGCCGCGTTCAGTTCTGTCTTTCCGATGGCCAGCCATTCGGGTAGCGCCGCGCTCGAATATGTGAGCTATCGGCTCGGTAATCCGGTTTTCGACGAGAAAGAGTGCCGCGTCCGCGGGATGATCTACTCGGCCCCGCTGCGGGTGACCGTGCGCCTGATCATCTATGACAAGGACAGCAAGGCCAACCCGAAGCCGGTCAAGGACATCAAGGAGCAGGAAGTCTACATGGGCGAGATGCCGCTCATGACGGACACCGGCACCTTCATCATCAACGGCACCGAGCGGGTCATCGTCAACCAGCTGCATCGCTCGCCGGGCGTGTTCTTTGATCATGACCGCGGCAAGACGCACAGCTCGGGCAAGTATCTCTACTCTGCCCGTGTGATTCCGTATCGCGGCTCGTGGTTGGACTTCGAGTTCGATCCGAAGGACAACGTCTACGTCCGTATCGACCGTCGTCGCAAGCTGCCGGCGACCATCCTGCTGCGGGCGCTGGGCTACGATACCGAGCAGATGCTCGAGATGTTCCACGAGACCAATATGTTCCATCTGTCCGACAAGGGCGTGGAGATGGAGCTGGTGCCGGAACGGCTGCGCGGCGAGACCGCGACCTTCGATATCAAGGCCGGCTCGGATGTCATCGTCGAAGAAGGCCGTCGCATCACCGTGCGACATATCAAGAAGCTCGAGGAAGCCGGCGTCGATAAGCTGGAAGTGCCCTCGGACTATCTGATCGGCAAGATCCTGTCGCGCGGCATCATTGATACCGACACGGGCGAGGAGCTGGCCCCGGCCAACACCGAGATCACCGAAGAGCTGGTCGATGCGTTCCGCACCGCCGGTATCAAGGACGTGCCCACGTTGTACGTCAACGATCTGGACCACGGGCCGTATATCTCGACCACGTTGGCCCAGGATCCCTCGACCACGCCGCTGGAGGCGTTGGTCGAAATCTATCGCATGATGCGCCCGGGTGAGCCGCCGACCAAGGACGCGGCTGAAAACCTGTTCGCCAATCTGTTCTTCTCGGAAGACCGCTACGACCTGTCGGCCGTAGGGCGCATGAAGTTCAACCGCCGCCTGGGGCGTGAGGAATCCGAGGGTGCGTCGACCTTGTCCAACGAGGACATTGTGGACGTGCTCCGTGAGTTGGTCTCGATTCGTAACGGCATCGGTCAGACCGACGACATCGACCACCTGGGCAACCGTCGTGTGCGCTCGGTGGGCGAGATGGCTGAAAACGCCTTCCGTACCGGCCTGGTGCGCGTCGAGCGCGCGGTGCGCGAGCGTCTTTCGATCGCCGAGAGCGAAGGCCTGATGCCGCAGGATCTGATCAATGCCAAGCCGGTGGCGGCAGCGATCAAAGAGTTCTTCGGCTCCAGCCAGCTGTCCCAGTTTATGGACCAGAACAACCCGCTGTCCGAGGTCACGCACAAACGGCGTGTTTCGGCTCTCGGGCCGGGCGGCCTCACGCGTGAGCGCGCCGGCTTCGAGGTGCGCGACGTACATCCGACGCACTATGGCCGTATCTGCCCGATCGAAACACCGGAAGGCCCGAACATCGGCTTGATCAACTCCTTGTCGGTGTATTCGCGCACTAACAAGTACGGCTTCCTCGAGACGCCGTATCGCAAGGTCGAAAACGGCGTCGCCAGCCAGGACATCGAGTATCTGTCGGCGATCGAAGAGGGCCGTTACGTCATCGCTCAGGCCAACGCCAAGGTCGATGACAACGGGGCCTTCACCGACGATCTGGTCTCCTGTCGCTATCAGGGCGAGTTCACGCCGTCGGCGCCGGAACGCGTCCAGTACATGGACGTCTCGCCGAAGCAGATCCTGTCGGTGGCGGCCTCGCTGGTCCCGTTCATTGAGCACGACGACGCCAACCGCGCCCTGATGGGCGCGAACATGCAGCGCCAGGCCGTGCCGTGTCTGCGGGCCGACAAGCCGCTGGTGGGGACCGGCATCGAGCGCAAGGTGGCCGTTGACTCCGGTAACGCCGTAACCGCGCGTCGCGGCGGCGTCGTAGACAAGGTCGATGCCTCGCGCGTTGTCGTTCGTGTGCACGATACCGAGACCGGCGCCGACGAGTCTGGCGTGGATATCTACAACATGGTCAAGTACACGCGTTCGAACCAGAACACGTGTCTGAACCAGAAACCGCTGGTCTCCCCGGGCGACGTGATCGAGCGCGGCGACGTGCTGGCCGATGGCCCCTCGACCGATATGGGCGAGCTGGCACTGGGCCAGAACCTGCTGGTGGCCTTCATGCCCTGGCACGGGTACAACTTCGAGGACTCGATCCTGATCTCGGAGCGCGTGGTCGAGGAAGACCGCTTCACCTCGGTGCACATCGAAGAGATGACCTGCGTGGCTCGCGAGACAAAGCTCGGGCCGGAGGAGATCACCTCGGATATCCCGAACGTCAACGAGTCGGCCCTGTCCAAGCTGGACGAATCCGGTATCGCCTATATCGGTGCCGAAGTGAAGTCCGGCGACATTTTGGTCGGCAAGGTCACCCCCAAGGGCGAGACCCAGCTCACGCCGGAGGAAAAGCTCCTGCGGGCGATCTTTGGCGAAAAAGCGTCCGACGTGAAGGATTCGTCGCAGCGCGTGCCGCCGGGCATGGACGGCACGGTCATCGACGTGCGCGTGTTTACCCGCGACGGCGTTGAGAAAGACGCACGCGCGCTGTCCATCGAAGAAGACGAGATGGACGAAGTGCGGGCCAACCTGGCCGATCAGCAGCGTATCTTCGAGGACGATCTGTTCGACCGGCTGCGGACCATGCTGCTCGGCAAGACCGCCGACGGCGGGCCGAACAAGCTGGCGGCCGGCAGCAAGATCACCGCCGCTTATCTGGATGATTTGGATCGCGGCAAGTGGTTCGATATCCGCTTGCAGAACGAAGACGCGCAGTCGCAGCTCGAATCTGCGGCCGGCCGTCTGAAAGATCAGAAGGCCGACTTCGAGCGCCAGCTGGCCTCGAAGAAGGAAAAAATCACCCAGGGCGACGAGCTGGCCCCGGGCGTGCTCAAGATGGTCAAGGTCTACATGGCCGTGAAGCGTCGCGTGCAGCCGGGCGACAAGATGGCCGGCCGTCACGGTAACAAGGGCGTGATCTCGCAGATCGTACCGGTCGAGGACATGCCGTATCTGGAAGACGGCACCCCGGCCGACATCGTGCTGAACCCGCTCGGCGTGCCGTCACGCATGAACATCGGTCAGGTGCTGGAAACGCATCTCGGCTGGGCGGCTCGCGGCATCGGGCTGCGCGTGGGCGAAATGCTCGAGCAGCAGAAAGCCATCGGCGAGATTCGCGAGTTCTTGAAGAAGGCGTACTACGTCGAGGAAGGGACCCAGGAGGATATCGACCAGCTGACCGACGACGAGATGCTGACGATGGCCAAAAACCTGGTGGGCGGCATGCCCACGGCGACGCCGGTGTTCGACGGCGCCGACGAGGACGAGATCCGCGAGCTGTTGAAGCTGGGTGGTTTGCCGGAATCCGGTCAGGCTGAGCTCATCGACGGTCGCACCGGCGAGACGTTCGACCGACCGGTCACCGTGGGCTATATGTATATGCTCAAGCTCAACCATCTGGTCGACGACAAGATGCACGCCCGCTCGACCGGCCCGTACTCCTTGGTCACCCAGCAGCCGCTGGGCGGCAAGGCCCAGTTCGGCGGCCAGCGCTTTGGTGAGATGGAGGTCTGGGCGCTCCAGGCCTACGGCGCGGCGTACACGCTGCAGGAGATGCTCACGGTCAAGTCCGACGACGTGGCCGGGCGTACCCGCATGTACAAAAACATCGTCGACGGCGATCACAAGATGCATGCCGGCATGCCCGAGTCCTTCAACGTGCTGACCAAGGAGATCCGGGCGCTCGGTCTCAACATCGAACTCGAGGAAGACGACTAGTGAGATATGTCGCGACGGCCGGCAGGCGCCGGTCGTTCGCGCGGCTTAACCCACCGCGCGCGTTGCACGTCATATCTCACGATCCGGAGTAGGACATGAAAGATCTGCTGAATCTGTTCAAGAGTCAGGACGACGTCGAAGAGTTCGACGCCATTCGTATCGGCCTGGCTTCGCCCGAGACCATCCGTTCGTGGTCCTTTGGCGAGGTCAAAAAGCCGGAAACCATCAACTACCGCACGTTCAAGCCCGAGCGTGACGGTCTGTTCTGTGCCCGCATCTTTGGTCCGGTCAAGGACTACGAGTGTCTGTGCGGCAAGTACAAGCGGATGAAGCACCGCGGTGTCATCTGCGAGAAATGTGGCGTCGAGGTCACCCAGACCAAGGTGCGCCGTGAGCGCATGGGCCACATCGAGCTGGCCGCCCCGGTCGCCCATATCTGGTTCCTGAAGAGCCTGCCGTCCCGGATCGGCCTGCTGCTGGACATGCCGCTGCGGGCGATCGAGCGCGTGCTGTACTTCGAAGCCTATGTCGTCACCGATCCGGGCATGACGCCGCTCGAGCCGTATCAGCTGCTCTCCGAGGAAGAGTATCTGGACACGGTCGAGCAGTACGGCGATGAGTTCAGCGCCAAGATGGGCGCCGAAGCGGTACTGGATATCCTCAAGAACATGGACATGGGGGCCGAAGCGGTCCGCATGCGTGAAGAACTGGCCGCCACCGGTTCGGCCACCAAGATCAAGCGCCTGGGCAAGCGCCTGAAGCTGCTGGAATATTTCCAGAACTCGGGCAACAAGGCCGAGTGGATGGTGCTGCGCGTGCTGCCGGTGCTGCCGCCGGATCTGCGTCCGCTGGTACCGCTGGACGGCGGCCGGTTCGCGACCTCGGATCTCAACGATCTCTATCGTCGTGTGATCAACCGCAACAACCGCTTGAGCCGGCTGCTGGATCTCAACGCCCCCGACATCATCGTGCGCAACGAAAAGCGCATGCTGCAGGAATCGGTCGATGCGCTGATCGACAACGGTCGTCGCGGCCGGGCCATCACCGGCTCCAACCGTCGCCCGCTGAAGTCGCTGGCCGACATGATCAAGGGCAAGCAGGGCCGGTTCCGTCAGAACCTGCTGGGCAAGCGCGTGGACTACTCCGGTCGTTCGGTGATCGTGGTCGGCCCGACGCTCAAGCTGCATCAGTGTGGCCTGCCCAAGAAGATGGCGCTGGAGCTGTTCAAGCCGTTCGTATATTCCCGCCTGCAGCATTTGGAGTATGCCTCCACGATCAAGGCGGCCAAGAAGATGGTCGAGCGTGAAGAGCCGGAAGTCTGGGACATGCTCGAGGATGTGATCCGCGAGCACCCGGTGATGCTCAACCGCGCGCCCACGCTGCACCGTCTGGGTATCCAGGCGTTCGAGCCGGTGCTCATCGAGGGCAAGGCCATCCAGCTGCACCCGCTGGTCTGTACCGCCTTCAACGCTGACTTCGACGGCGACCAGATGGCCGTGCACGTGCCGCTGTCCATCGAGGCGCAGATGGAAGCCCGCGTGCTGATGATGTCGACCAACAACGTGTTGTCGCCGGCATCGGGCGCGCCGATCATCGTGCCCACGCAGGACGTGGTGCTCGGCCTGTATTGGATGACCCGTTCGCGGGTGAACCAGCTGGGTGCGGGCATGACGTTCGCCGATACGGCCGAGGTCCATCGGGCCTACGACGCCGGCCAGGTACACCTGCAGGCGTTGATCAAGGTCCGTATCGACGACGTCGAGATGGACGAGGACGGCAATACCACGCCGTTGACCCACGTCGTGGATACGACCGTGGGCCGGGCCATGCTCTACGACATTCTGCCCGCTGGTCTGCCGTTCGCCCTGGTCAACCAAGAGCTTGGCAAGAAGAACGTCAGTGAAGTCATCAACCAGGCGTATCGCAGCGTCGGCACCAAGGCCACCGTGGTCTTCGCCGACCAGCTGATGTACACCGGTTTCCGCATGTCGACCCAGGCCGGGATCTCCATCGCCGTGGGCGACATGGTGATTCCGGAAGAAAAAGACGAGCAGCTGGAACGCGCCGAAGCCGAAGTGCGCGAGATCGAGGATCAGTACACCTCGGGTCTGGTCACCCAGGGCGAGCGTTACAACAAGGTCATCGATATCTGGTCGCGCGCCAACGAGCAGATCGCGGGCGCGATGATGAACAAGCTGGGCCTGGACGAAGTCTTCGACGCCGAAGGTAACGCCGTGGACCAGACCTCGTTTAACTCGATCTTCATGATGGCGGATTCCGGTGCCCGTGGTAGCGCGGCGCAGATTCGTCAGCTGGCCGGCATGCGTGGCCTGATGGCCAAGCCGGACGGCTCGATCATCGAGACGCCCATTACCGCGAACTTCCGTGAGGGCTTGAACGTACTTCAGTACTTCATCTCCACGCACGGTGCGCGTAAGGGCCTGGCGGATACCGCGCTCAAGACCGCCAACTCGGGTTATCTGACCCGTCGCCTGGTGGATGTGTCGCAGGACGTCGTGATCACCGATATCGATTGCGGTACGGAAGTCGGTATTCCGATGTATCCGATCGTCGAGGGCGGCGATGTGGTCGAGCCCCTGCGCGAGCGGGTACTGGGCCGCGTGCTGGCCTCCGACGTGGTTGACCCGGCTACCAACGAGACCTTGATCGAATCGGGTACGCTGCTGACCGAGCGGCTGGTCGACAAGCTCGAGACCAACTCGATCGACATGGTCAACGTGCGTAGCCCGATTACCTGCGAGGCGCCGTTCGGTGTCTGTGCGCAGTGCTACGGCCGTGACCTGGCGCGCGGTGAGCGCGTGTCCATCGGCGAATCGGTGGGCGTCATCGCGGCGCAGTCGATCGGTGAACCGGGCACGCAGCTGACCATGCGTACCTTCCACGTGGGCGGCGCCGCCTCGCGTGCGGCCTCGGCCGACGGCGTCGAGACCAAGACCGACGGCACGGTCAAGCTGCACAACATCAAGACCGTGAAGCACGCCGAAGGCGGGCATCTGGTCGCGGTGTCGCGCTCCGGCGAGATCGGCGTGGTCGACGAAAACTACCGCGAGAAGGAGCGTTACAAGATCCCCTACGGTGCGCGTCTGCACGTGGGCGAGGGCGACGAGGTCGAGGCGGGCAAACGCCTGGCCGACTGGGACCCGCATACCCACCCGGTGATCTCGGAAGTGGCCGGCAAGGTCAAGTTCGAGGACTTCATCGAAGGCGTGACCGTCCAGCGCGAAATCGACGAAATTACCGGCGTATCGACGCTGGTGGTCACCGAGCCGAAGTCGCGTGGTCAGGGGAACCGCGACCTGCGTCCGGTCATCAAGCTGCTGGACGCCGCGGGTAACGAGCTGAACTTCCCCGGCACCGAAATTCCGGCCGCTTACAGCCTGCCGCCCAAGGCCATCGTGGTCGTCGAAGACGGCCAAGAAGTGGTTGTCGGCGACGTTACGGCGCGTATTCCGCAGGAATCGTCCAAGACGCGTGACATCACCGGTGGTCTGCCGCGTGTGGCCGACCTGTTCGAGGCACGCAAGCCCAAGATCCCGGCGATTCTGGCCGAGGCGGCGGGCACCGTACGCTTCGGCGAGGCCACCAAGGGCAAGCAGCGTCTCAAGATCGTCGACGGCGACGGCTACGAGACCGAACTGCTGATTCCCAAGTGGCGCCAGATCAACGTCTTCGAGGGTGAGCACGTCGAAACCGGCGAGATCATCTCCGACGGCGAACCGCTGCCGCACGATATCCTGCGCTTGCAGGGTATCCCGAAACTGGCGGACTACCTGGTCAAGGAAATCCAGGACGTCTATCGCCTGCAGGGTGTGCGCATCAACGACAAGCACATCGAGGTGATCGTTCGTCAGATGCTGCGCCGGGTGGAAATCCTGGACGCAGGCGACACCAAGTTCCTGCAGGGCGAGCAGCTCGAGTACCAGACGGTGCTGGACGAGAATCGCCGGGTTGAGGCCAAGGGCGAAGTGCCCGCCACCTTCGATCGTCTGCTACTGGGGATCACCAAGGCCAGCCTGTCGACCGAGTCGTTCATTTCGGCGGCGTCGTTCCAGGAAACCACGCGCGTGCTCACCGAAGCCGCGGTCCGTGGGGCCCGCGACGATCTGCGGGGTCTGAAGGAAAACGTCATCGTCGGGCGGCTCATCCCGGCCGGCACGGGCTTGGCCTACCACGAGCAGCGCCGTCGCGAGCGCATGGGCCCGCTGGATCTGGCGGGTGCCTTGCCGGCGACCAAGGGCGAGGCCGAAGAAGAGCAGATGGCCGAGACCGCTGAGGTCGAGGCCGACGCCGAGGACGCCATGGATCGTGCCGATCCGGGCGAACACGGCGCCGACGATACGACGATTTAAGCGGAGTCGTTGTAGGCGGGGCAGAGCGCGTTGACACGTGCTCTGCCTTGTTTTAGTATCCGCCGTCCTTTATCGGCAGCCCGGGTGTTCCCCGTGCTGCCTTAGTTTTTTAGAAACGAGCAGGGTGACGACGTGTCTACGGTCAACCAACTGGTCCGCAAGGGCCGCAAGGACAAGCGGCAGAAAAACGACGTGCCGGCGCTCCAGGGCTGCCCGCAGCGTCGTGGTGTCTGCACGCGTGTCTATACCACTACACCGAAAAAGCCGAACTCGGCGCTGAGAAAGGTCGCGCGTGTTCGTCTGACCAACGGTTATGAAGTCGCCAGCTATATCGGCGGCGAAGGCCATAACCTGCAGGAGCACTCGGTTGTGCTCATCCGCGGCGGTCGAGTCAAGGACTTGCCCGGTGTGCGCTATCACACGGTGCGTGGCGCGCTGGACGCCTCGGGCGTCGAAGCCCGCCGTCAGGGCCGTTCCAAGTACGGCGCCAAGAAGCCGAAGTCTTAAGGCGCTTCGCCCTCAGTCTTCATCGAATAGGAATATCAGGCTATGTCCCGTCGTGCCTCCGCCCCGCGCCGCGAGATCCTTCCCGATCCGCGTTATCACAGTGAGCTGCTTGCCAAGTTCATGAACATGATCATGGAAGACGGCAAGAAATCGAAGGCCGAGATGATCGTCTACGGCGCGCTGTCCCAGATCTCCACGAAGAAAGGCACTGACGAGCCGTTGGAAGTCTTGGAAGAGGCGCTGGACAACATCCGCCCGGCGGTCGAGGTGAAATCTCGTCGTGTGGGTGGTGCCACCTACCAGGTGCCCGTCGAAGTGCGCGCCGTGCGTCGTACGACACTGGCCATGCGCTGGGTGATCGACGCGTCGCGCAAGCGCGGCGAGAACACCATGGCCCGTCGCCTGGCCGGCGAGCTGATCGATGCCTCGGAGCATCGCGGTGCCGCCGTGAAGAAGCGTGAAGACACGCACCGTATGGCAGACGCCAACAAGGCCTTCTCGCACTTCCGTTGGTAAGCCGCGCGAGCCTCGCGCGCTTCATTTCGTAACGATCAAGAGAACTTCATGGCCCGTAAGCATCCTCTCGAGCGCTATCGCAATATCGGCATCATGGCGCATATCGATGCCGGCAAGACCACGACCACCGAGCGCGTGCTCTATTACACCGGCATCTCCCACAAGATGGGCGAAGTGCATGACGGCGCGGCCGTGATGGACTGGATGTCGCAAGAGCAGGAACGCGGCATCACGATTACGTCGGCTGCGACGACCTGTTTCTGGCAGGGCATGGAGCAGCAGTATCCCGAGCAGTACCGCGTCAACATCATCGATACGCCGGGCCACGTGGACTTCACTATTGAAGTTGAGCGCTCGCTGCGTGTGTTGGACGGTGCGGTATGTGTGTTGGACGCCAACGCCGGCGTGGAGCCGCAGACCGAAACGGTCTGGCGTCAGGCCGACAAATATCACGTCCCGCGCATTACGTTCGTCAACAAGATGGACAAGCTCGGTGCGGACTATTGGCGCTGTATCGACATGATGAAACAGCGTTTGGCCACCTACCCGGTGACCATTCAGCTGCCGATCGGCGCCGAAGACGAGTTCGAAGGCATCGTCGATCTGATGCGGATGCAGGCGATCTACTGGAACCAGGAAGACGCCGGTCGGACGTTCACGGCCACCGATATTCCCGAGCATCTCAAGGCTGATGCCGAAAAATATCGCGACGAGATGGTCGAGGCGGCCGCTGAGTCCGACGAAGAGATGATGGAGGCGTATCTCGAAGCCGGTGAGCTGACCAACGAGCAGATCAAGGCCGGCCTGCGCAAGCGCGTGATCAACAACGAAATCACGCTTTGCCTGTGCGGCACCGCCTTCAAGAACAAGGGTGTCCAAGCCATGCTGGACGCCGTGATCGATTACCTGCCCTCGCCGACCGAAGTGCCGGCCATCAAGGGTCAGGACGCCAACGACGCCGACGTGCAGATCGAGCGCAACGCCTCCGACGAAGAGCCGTTCGCCGCACTCGTGTTCAAGATCGCCACCGACCCCTTCGTCGGTTCGCTGTCGTTCATCCGTGTCTACTCGGGCGTGCTGCAGTCCGGCGACTCGGTCTACAACCCGATCGAGAACAAGAAAGAGCGCGTGGGCCGCATCTTGCAGATGCACTCGAACACGCGTGAAGAGATCAAGGAAGTCCGTGCCGGCGATATCGCGGCTGTCGTAGGCCTGAAGAACGTCACCACCGGCTATACGCTGTGCGCGCCGGATTCCCAGGTGATCCTTGAGCGCATGGAGTTCCCGGAGCCGGTGATCGCCGTGGCCGTGGAGCCCAAGTCCAAGGCCGACCAGGAAAAGATGGGCGTGGCCCTGTCGAAGCTGGCACAGGAGGATCCGTCCTTCCGTGTGCGTACCGACGAGGAAACCGCGCAGACCATCATCTCCGGCATGGGCGAGCTGCACTTGGAGATCATCGTCGATCGCATGAAGCGCGAGTTCGGCGTTGAAGCCAACGTGGGCGCGCCGCAGGTGGCCTATCGCGAAACCATTCGTCAGCAGGTCGAGCAGGAAGGCAAGTTTGTTCGCCAGTCGGGTGGTCGCGGTCAGTATGGCCACGTCTATCTGCGCATCGAGCCGCAGGAAGAAGCCGGCGCCGGTTATGAGTTCGTCAACGCCATCGTGGGTGGCGTGGTGCCGAAGGAATACATCGGTGCTGTCGACAAGGGCATTCAGGAAGCCATGACCAACGGCGTGGTCGCCGGATATCCGATGGTGGATATCAAGGTCACTTTGTACGACGGCTCGTACCACGACGTCGACTCCAACGAATCGGCTTTCAAGATCGCGGGTTCCATGGCGCTTAAGGACGGCAGCCGCAAGGCCAAGCCGGTCCTGCTCGAGCCCATGATGGACGTCGAAGTGGTCACGCCGGAAGAGTACATGGGCGATGTGATGGGCGACCTGAATCGTCGTCGCGGCAATCTCAAGGGGATGGAGGACATCCCGACCGGTAAACAGCTGTCGGCATCGGTGCCGTTGTCGGAAATGTTCGGTTACGCGACCGACCTGCGCTCCATGAGTCAGGGCCGCGCCACCTACACGATGCAATTCGACAACTACGCAGAAGCGCCCAAGAACATCGTCGAAGCGCTGACCAAGAATCAAACGGAAAAGGCATAAGAGGTAGTTCGCTGTGTCCAAATCAAAATTCGAGCGTAGCAAGCCGCACGTCAACGTCGGCACGATTGGTCACGTGGACCATGGCAAGACCACGCTGACGGCCGCGTTGACCGTGGTATCGAACCGTCTGTTCGGTTCCACCCTGTCG
>MDSW01186428.1_pt1 | contig 15830 bp, 14 predicted proteins | sample 811171 | NCBI WGS metagenome assembly MDSW01 (sample SAMN05326641, study PRJNA326480) | marine metagenome | isolation source: seawater | place: Atlantic Ocean: North West | collected 2012
AGGGCGGTAAAAAATTATATGAAGAAAAATACAATTAACTTTGACTTAATAAAATATATAGATTTAGATAATAAAAAACTAAAAAAAACAGTTTTTCAAGGAATGAGAAAGTAATTAAATTTTAAAATTTGATTTCTTGCTATCTTCTAAAAATGTTTTTACTGTATCTAAAGTAAGTTGATAGTAAGATTTTCCAAATTTTTCAATTTTATCAATAATAGCGGGGGGTATGGTGATTATATGGCATTTTAGTTTTTTTGCATTTAAATAGTTATATGGCTCTCTAGTACTTGCCCATAAAATTTTTACGTTTTTAAATTTTTTAGCAAGGGTAATACTTTTTTTTATTTGTATGACAGGATCTTTGCCAGTATCCGACATTCTTCCTGCAAAAATTGAAATTATCACTTGAGTTTTTTTATTAATTTTTGAAAGAATTTTTTTTGTCTGATTAAATGTATATACTGCTGTTATATTCAGTTTAATGTTTTGTCTATTTAATTCTGAAATAGCTTTACCTAGAAATAATCCTTTTGAATTTGTGATAGGAACTTTAACATATACGTTTTTTCCAATCTTATTAATTATTTCTCCTTGTCTAATAATTCCATTTATATCATCTGCAAAAACTTCGAAAGAAACAGGTTTAGATGTTAATTCTAAAATTCTTTTACAATACTTAATATAATTTTTTGCTCCAGCTTTTCTCATCAGTGTTGGATTTGTTGTAAACCCCTTTACTAAACTTTTTTTATTATACTTTTTTATTAAGTGTAAGTCTGCAATATCGCAAAAGATTTTTGTCATTATAAGTTTTTTATAATATCTTCTGTCATTTTTTTTGCATCAGCAAAGAGCATTAAAGTATTATCTCTATAGAATAGATCATTATCAATTCCTGCATAACCAGGGGAAAGACTTCTTTTTACAAACAATACAGATTTAGACTTTTCAACATCTAAAACTGGCATTCCGTATATTGGGCTTTGAGGGTCAGACTTAGCCACTGGGTTTGTTACATCGTTTGCTCCGATAACATAAGCAACATCGCAATTTGCAAAATCATTATTTATTTCCTCTAATTCAAAAACCTCATCGTATGGAACATTTGCTTCGGCTAGTAAAACATTCATATGTCCAGGCATTCTTCCTGCTACCGGGTGTATTGCATAACTAACTTTTACACCATTTTTTTTTAATGCATCAACCATTTCTCTTAGCGCATGTTGTGCTTGAGCTACTGCCATACCGTAACCAGGAACAATTATTACTGAAGAAGCATTCTTCATTAAAAAAGCAGCATCATCTGCATTTCCATTTTTTACAGGTTTTTGCTCTTTAGATACTGAAGTTGATGTTTGATCGGTGGCTCCCCAACCACCTAAAATAACATTAAAAAATGATCTATTCATTCCCTTGCACATTATATAGGATAGAATTGCTCCAGATGATCCAACTAAGGCTCCAGTGATAATAAGGGCAGAATTTTCTAACGTAAAACCTATACCTGCAGCTGCCCAGCCCGAGTAAGAATTTAACATTGAAATTACAACTGGCATATCTGCACCTCCAATTGGAATTATTAATAAAAAACCTAAAATGAATGAGATTAAAATTAATATCCAAAAGTAATTTGATAATTGAGTTTTGCATAGAAAATAGACAAGACCGAAAATAGATATTCCAATTAAAAGATTAAGTATGTGTTGTCCTTTAAAAGTAATTGGAGAACCTGACATTATGCCTTGAAGTTTAAAAAATGCTATTACAGAACCAGAGAAAGTTATGGCGCCCACGGCTGCTCCAATAGACATTTCTATTAAACTTGCTAATTTAATATTACCGGCATACCCTAAGTTAAATGCCTCAGGTTTTAGAAATGCTGCAATTGCAACAAATACTGCCGCTAAACCTACTAAACTATGAAAGCCTGCTACCAGTTCTGGCATAGCTGTCATTGGAATTCTAAAGGCTATAAATGCACCAATTGATCCACCTATAAGTAAAAAAATTAAAATATAAATAAATCCTAGATTAAAACTACCAGCTGTTAGAAAGGTAACAAATATTGCAATTGTCATTCCTGCAATTCCAAAATAATTTCCCTGTCTGGAAGTTTCAGGAGATGAAAGTCCTCTTAACGCAAGAATAAATAATATTCCAGAAATTAAATAAAATATTGCAGATAAATTTGCTGACATAATTTCTTATTTTTTCTTTTTCTTGTACATTTGCAACATACGCTGGGTTACTAAAAATCCTCCAAAAATATTTACTGCGGCTAGTATTATTGCTAGGAATCCAAAAATATTCGAAATTTCAAAAATCTCCTCTGAAGTGCCTGCCAAGGCAGCAATAATTGCTCCCACAATTATTACGGAAGAAATGGCGTTTGTTACTGACATTAAAGGTGTATGTAGTGAAGGTGTTACACTCCAAACAACATAATATCCTACAAAAATTGATAGAATGAATATGCTTAATCTAAATATAAAAGGATCTATTTCCATAATTATTTTATTAAAGTTTTTTCTATTATTTCGTCCTCAAGATTTATTTTAATATTTTTATTTTCTTTATCATACAAATTATTTACGAAGTTAAATACATTTTTTGCATATAAATTTGAAGATGATCCCGGAAGCTTATTTAATAAATTATTTTCTCCTAGAATTGTTACTCCATTAAATTTAACTTCCTCATTAACTTTTGTTAATTCGGCATTACCTCCCTGAGTAGCTGCTAAATCATAAATAATCGACCCACTCTGCATGACTTCAATCATGTCTTTTTTTATAATTATAGGAGCTTTTTTTCCAGGTATTAAAGCCGTACAGATCACAATATCAATTTTTTTTAATGTTTCCTTTAACAAATCTTCTTGTTTTTTTTTAAACTCATCTGAAGCCTCTTTTGCATATCCGCCATCTGTTTCTAAATTTTCAGAACCTTCGACAGACAAAAATTTTCCACCCAAACTTTCAACTTGTTCTTTAGATGCAATCCTTACATCTGTTGCATAAACAATTGCACCCATTCTCTTTGCTGTAGCAATTGCTTGTAATCCCGCAACTCCTGCACCAACAACTAAAACTTTTGCTGCAGATATAGTTCCTGCGGCTGTCATCATCATTGGTATAGCTTTTTGAAAATAAGCAAAACTGTCGATAACAGCTTTATAGCCTGCCAAGTTAGCTTGGGATGATAGTATGTCCATAGATTGTGCACGCGTTATTCTGGGCAATAATTCTAAGGAAAAACAATTGATTTTTTTTAAAGATAATTTTTTTAACTTACTTTCATTTGAATAAGGATTTAAAATTCCAATTATACTCTGGTTTTCTCTTAACTTTTCTAAATTTTGGTCATCACAAAGATTTAATTGAACTAATATGTCAGATTTAGAAATAACAGCTTCATTGTTCTCTGTAATTTCTGCTCCTTCTTTTAAAAATTCGTCATCTTTATATCCTAAGTGAAGTCCGTAGTTTTTTGTTATACAAATATTTAAACCTAATGATTTATATTTTTTTACTACATCAGGAGTAATTGCTATTCTTTGTTCAAAATTTTTATCTTCTAAAATAGAGCCAATTATCATTTTTATTAATTTTTATAAAAGAAATATTGCCATTAAAATTAATAAAACTACAACTGCTATACTGCCCCACAGTACAAATTTTGTGAAACCCTCCCAGGTTTTTTTGTGACTATTATTGTCCATTATTTTTGTCTAGCTTTAAATTTGGGATTTTTTTTATTTATAATATAAACTCTTCCTCTTCGTCTGACTAACTTAGAGTTGAGATCTCTTTTTTTTAAGGATTTTAACGAGCTTGCAATTTTCATAAATTTGATTTTTAGCCTGGCAACGTCCTACTCTTCCATGTCTTAAGACAAAGTACCATTGGCGCAGAAGGGCTTAACTGCCGAGTTCGGTATGGGATCGGGTGTTACACCTTCGCTATAATCACCAGGCATCAGATGTATATCTAAAAATAATTTTTTGTAAACATAAATATCATAAAAAATAGACTTACAATTGGCTTTTTTTTAAAATACTAAAGCCATAATTTATATTTTCTAAATAATAAATAATAACGTATAAATTTATGCGAACATTAATAATAATTTCAAAAACTAAGATTTTGTGAAAAATTTAATATCAATTGACCAGTCTAAATTTAATAATTATTTAATATTTATTTTTTCAATATTGCCAATCTCAATCATAGTAGGTAGCTTTGTAATGGAGATCAACTTGATCTTGATCATCATATCTTTTTTATTTTTTTCAATTTTGAATAAAAGTTTTTTAAAAGAAATAAAGAATAATAATTTTTTATATATAATTATGATTTTATGGATATATTTGATTTTAAATTCTTTTTTGGGTGCTGATTTAGAAAATTCCATAAGACGAAATTTTTTTTTCTTCAAGTTTATACTTCTTATATTATCATTTAAATATTTGTTGATAAATTTTGATATATTAAAAAAAGTACTATTTTTTTGGATTACGACAATTTCAATTATTTGTTTTGATGTTTTCTTTGAATTTTTTTTAGGATTTAACATTTTAGGTTTTGTAAGCCCAATGAAAAATGAGAGAATAGTTAGTTTTTTCAAAGATGAGTTAATTGTAGGAAATTTCTTATTTGCTTTTTTATTTATAATTGTTGGTTATTTGTTTGCTGAAAAAAGATTTAAAGAGGCAGTGATTTTTGGAATAATTATTTCGGTTTGTATATTTTTATCAGGAGAGCGTTCAATAATGATTAAATTTATTTTTAGCTTCTTTTTAATAGTATTTTTTTTATTGGATAGTTTTAAAATAAAATTTATCTCTATTATTATTTTTTTATCAATTACTATTTCATTATTAAATGTTGACTACTTAAAAAACAGATATTTAGAAACAACAAAAAATGAACTTGGATTAAACGAGGGAGATTTTGGTAAAAATATTTTAGATACGAAATATTTAAATCAATCTATATTTTCTTACGAAATATTAAAAAATAATTTTTTATTTGGTGTAGGTAATAAAAATTATTTTAAAGAATGTAGAAATTTAAAAAATAATTCCTCAAACACACTCGTTCAGTCAAAATCAGTTAAATGCTACACTCATCCTCATCAAACATACTATGAATTGATTGCAGAGCATGGTATTTTTGGAACATTGCTTATAATTTTTATATTTTATAAATTATTATTTCAAAACTATAAAAATACTTACTCAAAGTTTGTCAGAAAATCGTTATTTATACTTAAACTTTATTGTATTGCTGCTTTTTTACCTATTGTTCCAACTGGTAGTTTTTTTTCAAGCTTTCAGCTTTTATTATTTTTTTTAAACTACAGTTTTTATCAAGTTTACTTAAATAAGAAGTATGAAAGTTAACCTTTTAATTTTTTATACAGTATTAAATAAGTAATAATATTCACAGATAGTATAAAAGATAAAAATATTGAATTTTGATAATAGATTATAGCAATAAAAAAAATTACAAAATTATAAAGATTAATTGAGCATGCGGCCAAAATATTTGAAAGATATTTTTTTTTCGTTTTAGATAATATAAATTTAAAAAGTTTGTGATGTAAATGCTTATTATCAGGAGACGATGGACCTGATTTATAAATCAACTTTCTAATAATTGAAAATAAGGTTTCGAAAGCTGGATACCATAATATTATAACAACAAATAAAACTGATAAATCTTGAACAGTTTTAAAATAATTAATCGATAAATAACCTACTAAACAAGAAATAGAATATGCTCCTGAATCACCTAAAAAAGATTTATTTAATAAATTAAATATTAAGATCACTGACAATATCAGGGTTAAATTGATAATATAATTTAAATCAAAAATAATTAGGTGATATTTTGTGAGTCCAATAATGCTTAGTAAAACTAAAATATAATAAACTATTAAAAGCGAATTTAGTCCATCAATAAAATTTGATCCATTAATTAAAACTAAAATACAAAATGCTGAAAAAAATAATCCTACATATTTATATTCTAAAATGTAATCTAGATATTTTAAGTCTGTAAAATAAATTTCTAATTCTAAGTTTTTTATGAAAATAAATACTATTAATGATTGTAGTATCAATCTTAAATTAGGATTATTAATCACTTTTAGATCTGAAAATATTCCAATCAAAAATATTAAAAAGATAAATAATATTAAATTAATATCAAATATTGAAAACAATATAAAAAAAAGAATAAAAAATAACCCTCCGGTGAGAACAACATTTTGAGAATCATTAATAAGTTTCTTATGCTCTGAATAGCTTGAATCATTAATTAAAAATTTTTTTTTTAGACAAGCTAAATTGATAAAATAATGAATAATTAATCCAAAAATAAATTGAGCCAAAATCATTTAACTATATTTCTGTTTCGTTTTTTTTATTAAAAAATAAAATGAAAGTCTAATCACAAAATAAATTGTAATTAAAAAATTTTTATTAAGTACTTTTTTATATACATAATATGCATCAATAAATTTTTGAATTATATTACTTGAAAGCGAATTCTTAGTTTTTCTCCAAGATAAAAGGGTTTTATTTAATCCATATATTTTTGTTAAATGAGCAATCTTTAGCCAAAGCAAATAATCTTCTTTGGTTTTATTAGAACCAAATAAAAGATTTTTTTTTAAAAACGATCTTCTTATTATTACAGAGGATAGAGCAATATCACAGGATTTAATTAAATCTCTAAAAGTTAAATTCTCTTTTACATTCATTTTGCCAATTATTTTATCATTTTCGTCAATTAAATTGTACTTTGTGTGTGAAAAGTTTAAATTTTTACTCTCCATAAATTTTAATTGAACTTCAGTTTTTTTTTTAGACCAAACATCATCGGCATCACAAAATGCTATAAATTTAGAATTTGTTTTTTTTATACCTATATTTCTTGATTTACCAACTCCTAAATTTTTTTTATTTATTATGATTTTATATCTAATTTTTTTTGCTAAAATTTTTTTTATATATTCTAAATCGGATTTATCTTTTTGATCGTAAATGATTATTAGCTCAAAATTTTTAAATGTTTGGTTGATTATTGAATCTAATGTTTTCTTAATAAATTTTTTTTTTTTGAAATAAGGAAGTATTACTGTTAATAGCATTATTTAATTTATATAAATTTTGATCAGTAGTTATAGTATATTAAACTATTTTGACTATAAATATGTCAATTATTTGATAATGAATAATTAATTATTTAAAATATGAAAAAAAAAATTATTTTTTTTTGTCCTACCATTGAATTAGGAGGAGTAGGTAAGAATTTATTTAAAGTAATTAATTTTTTTGCAGAAAATGAAGAGCAAGTATATTTAATAACCTATAGCAAAAAAAACTTAGCAAAAAAAATAAATAATAAAGTTAGAATATTAAATATTAGTTTTAAAGATAGCTCAAGATTACCTTATTTTTTTATTATCATTTCGTGTATATTGAAATACTTACGTAAGTTTGGTTTTAAAAGAAACAATATATTTATATCTTTCCAATCCAATCTTTATTTTATTTTATTAGCAAAAATTACAGGAAATAAAATAATTGCTAGATCTAACTCAGCACCAAACTATTATATTAATAGTATTTTTAAAAAGTTTATTTTTAGGTTTATTTATAGTCTAGCTGATATTGTAGTTGTAAATAGTTATGAATTTAAAAAAATTTTTTTTCAGGTATTTAATGTAAATTCTGAAGTAATTTATAATCCTGCCACAAATTCTTTAAATAAAAGTAGTAAATTTGTGTACAAACCTAAATTTAAAAAAATTATAAATTTTTTAAACGTTGGTAGATTAACATACCAAAAAAATCAAATGCTATTATTGAAATCATTTAATCACATCAAACACTTAAATTATAAATTATTAATAATTGGATATGGGTCAGATGAGATAAAATTAAAAAATTATATCAGAACAAATAAACTACAAAATAAAGTTAAAATTATTAACAATGTATCAAATATTGATCCATATTTAAAAAAATCTGATGTATTTATTTTGTCTTCTATTTTTGAGGGTTTACCAAATGTTTTGATTGAAGCCCAAATTAAAAAAAAATTTATTATATCTTCCAATTGTCCTACAGGACCAAAAGAAATTTTAATGAATGGAAAAGCTGGCTACTTGTTTAAAAATAATAATTATTTAGATTTAAAATCAAAAATTGAAAAATTTTTTTTAAATAAAAATACAAATGAAATTAAAAATAAAATAAAATATGGCTTTAATAACCTAAATAGATTTGATGAAAAAATGAACCTAAAAAAATATTATAGATTAATTAGAAAGTTATATTAAATAATTTTTAATTTAGCTTGTTTAGACCAATTTTATTATATTTTTTATACCAATCTAAAGTGTTTAATAATCCTATCTTAAAGCTCGTGAATTTTTTAAATTTTGTATTTTTAATAATTTTTAAATTGTTTCCATGAGTTTTGACTACATCGGCTTTTTGTAGTTTTCTTTTTTTAATCTTTGGAAGTTTCATATATTTAGATAATATCTTAAATATTACCGCAAGTTTAATTGGTTTATTTGAACATATATTATAAATTTCATTTTTTGTTTTTTTTTGAAATTTAATTTTTTTAAGCATCATAACTACGTCGCCGATATAAGTAAAATCTCTATGATGCTTACCATAATTATTTAAATAAAATATTTTGTTTTTGAAAGATGCATCTATAACTTTGAATATAGACATATCGGGTCTTCCCCATTCACCGTAGACCGTAAAAAATCTTATACCTATCAATTTTAATTTATAATATCTTGAATAAATACTTGCAATTTCCTCATTTGTTTTTTTTGATAGACCATAGAAATTATTAGGATTTAAATTTGAGTACTCATTTAATGGAAATTTTTTTGTATTTCCGTAAACAGAACTTGAAGAGGCGTAAATAATTTTTGTTATTTTATTTACTCTTGATAGCTCTAAAATATTAAAAAATCCGACAAAATTAGAATTAAGGTATTTTTTTGGATTTTCTATGGAATATCTTACTCCTGCTTGTGCTGCTAAATGGATAATTTTATCTATTTTATATTTTCTAAAAATTTTGTTTAAATTTTTATAATTTACTAGGTCAATTTTGAAAAATTTAAAATTTTTGAATTTATTTAATTCCTTTAATCTATCTTTTTTTAATTTAACAGAATAATAATCATTTATATTATCTATCCCAATTATATTTTGGTTATCCTTTAAAAGTGATATTGATAAATTGAAACCAATAAATCCTGCAACTCCCGTAATTAATATATTTGACTTTCTTTTCATAATTTAATGAATTAATAAGTTAATTTATATGAACAAATATTCTGAAATAATCAAGAAGTTAATAAATAAGTTTAATTTTAAGATTGAAAGTAAAAATTCATGGTATCAAAGAAATGAACACCGTGTAGCAGAAATGTCTCAAAAAGAACTAGAAATAGTAAAAAAAATTTCAGATTTATCGATGACTACGCCAGCAAATCACTGGGCTATTATACAATCAATAAAACATATTTCTTTGAATAAAATCCCAGGAGATCTTGTTGAGTGCGGTATATTTCAAGGTGGAAATATAATTTTATTTAAAATACTTGCTGACGAAATGGGTCTAAATAAAAAAATTTATGGTTATGATACTTTCGACGGCATGCCGGAACCTGGAGAAAAAGATTTTGATTTAAAAGATATAAGCGCCCACAAACATTTTAAGGAATATAAAGATAAGAATATTAAATGGTGTTACTCCAATTTAGAAGAAGTTAGATCAAATATTTGTTCCTTTGATGAAAATTATCTAAAAGATATTTTATTAATCAAGGGCAAGGTAGAAGAAAGTTTAAATAATGAAAAAAATTTACCAGAGAAAATTTCTTTATTAAGATTAGATACTGATTTTTACGAGTCTACAAAAATTGAACTTGAAAAATTGTATCCAAAACTTGTATCAGGTGGAATTTTAATTATTGATGATTACGGTCATTGGAAAGGGTCAAAAAAAGCTGTTGATGAATATTTTAATTTATCCCAAGAATTTTTTTGGTTTCATCGAATTGATTATGCGAGCAGGCTATTAATAAAAAAATAAATCATTTAACCAATATCTGGCTCTTATTTAACTATTTAATTTATTGTTGTGCAGTTCAATAATTTTTTTTACTCTAATTTTCCATGTATTTTTTGATGCTGATATACGTGAATTAAAAGATATTTTCTTTCTTAAAGTTATATCATTTTTAATCGAATTAATTATCTTTTTCCATGAAAAAGGATTTGAATAATTTTTTACTAAAATTGAATTTTTTCTGTGTACTAAAATTTCCTTTAAAACTTTTAAATCTGAACTTATTATTGGAGTTCCAGAAGCCATATACTCAAACATTTTTAAGGGTGATATAAATTTTGATATATCATCTTTAAAGTTTTCAGAATTTATTGATACCTTTGATTGATATGGCATTAAAAGTAAATCTGCCTTTTCAATTAATTCAGTCATTTTTTTGTAAGTTACTATTGAAAAAACTTTAAAGTTTTTTGATTGATTTATTTTTTCATTTCTTTTTCCATATAAATAATAGTTTAAATCTGGAGTTATATTAGATAATTTCTTTATTAACTCCACCCCCCTGCCCTTATAAAAGCTTCCAAAATAATAAATATTTTTAATTTTTTTTGTTACTTTTTTTTCTTTCTTAAAATCTCTTAAATCACAGGCATCGTGTAAGACTACCGATTTATTATTTTTTAAATCGTAAAATTTCTCCAATCCCTTTGAAATAAATATTACTTTAATTATATTTTTTGAATAAATAAATCTTAATTTTATAAATAAAAATTTAGTAATTCCTTTTAGTTCTTGATGTATCTCTAGGAAATGATTTATATTAAAAATCGACAAAAAGAAGCTTGAAATTAAGCTTCTTGAAATTATTAAATTTTTTTCTCCTGACAGTTTTGAGGCTACTCTAAAACCATATATTAACCTCTTAAAGAATGTATCTATATGAGTTTTTTTGAATATTGAGAAAATTTTAATTTGTTTATAATTGTGTAAATTATAATGATTTCTAAAGTGACTTATTTTTGTATTTTTTTTGAGTGTAGGACAAAATAACAAAACATTTTCCGAATAAATTAAAAAATTATCTAACATTTTAAATATATGGGTTGCCTGCGCTTTATTTGAGGGCAAAGATAGGTCTGTTATATATATAATTTTTTTTTTCAAAATAATTTAAAACAGTTCTAAATAAATTTTTTTATTTTTTTTTATTTTTGAAATTTTTGATTTAAATATATCGTGATCGACAACGTTAATAAATAAATCATAATCTTTTATCGCAAAATCTTTTAATATTTTTATATTTTTAATTTTTTTATTAGTCAGTAATGGATCACAAACTTTTAAATGTTTGTATTTTTTTTTTAATAATTTGTACAATTTTAGAGCATATGAATTTCGTATGTCAGAAACATTTTTTTTGTAAGTCAAACCTAAATATAAAATTTTAGATTTTTGTATGTCGATTTTATTAAATTTTATTTCATTAATTAATTTATTATACATGAATTTATACATCGAATTATTAATTTTTCTTCCTGATAAAATGATATCAGTTTTGATTCCAAATTTTTTTGCATATGTAGAATAATAATATGGATCAACAGGTAAACAGTGCCCGCCAACCAATCCTGGATTAAATTTTAAAAAATTCCATTTTGAGGAAGCAAGTTTTATTACATTTTTAAAGTTTACATTTGATTTATAACAAACTTTATAAATTTCATTCATTAAACCAATATTCAAATCTCTTTGAATATTCTCAATTACTTTAGCGCTTTCTGCTTCTTTTATATCTTGGGTAGTAACCAACTTTTTTGTAATTTTTTTATAAACTCTTTTTGCAATATTCATAGCAAATGGTTTTTTTGTGGAAACAATTTTATAAATTTTATCAACTGAATGATTTTTATCACCTGGATTAATCCTTTCAGGAGAATAGCCTATAAAAAAATCTTTGTTTGATTTAAGTTTACTCTTTTTTTCTAACAATCTAGCGCAAAAATTTTCTGTTACCCCAGGATAAACAGTGGACTCAAAAAAAACTATGTCATTTTTTTTTAAAACCTTGCTTATTAAAATACAACTATCTTTTAAATTATCTAAGTCAGGTACGTTATTTTTACTTACGGGAGTAGGTACAGCTACAATATAAAAATTGCTTTTTTTAAGTTTATCCAATTTGCTTGTAAAATATGATCCATTTGTTAGATAAAGTTTTTTTTGTGTAAATTCTTTATTGGTATCAATTTTTTTATTTAAATTATAAATACGTGATTTGTCATTATCATAACCAATGGTTTGAAATTTTTGTTGCAACTTTAAAAATATAGGTAGGCCGACATATCCTAAACCAATTACTGAGGGTATTATATTCATAAATGATTTCTACTTTCTATCATATATGTAATTAAAAAAAATTTTTTTTATTTTTTTTTGTTCATATTTTTTTTTACCCCAAACCTTAATAAATATTTTATTAATTTCTTTAAAATCAGGCTTGCTTCTAGTTAATTTTATTATGTCGTTATAATTATTAATTTTTTTTACGACTTTGTCTTTGAACAAATCATCTGCAAAATCATTTTTTGAATTAATTTTTAATGGCATCGCATCGTACAATGTGGCCTCCAATATAGCAGTTGATATATTTGCAATAAAAAAATCAAATTTTTTTAATTTATTTACTTGATCTAAAGTTTCATTTTTAAAATAATTTATATTTTGTGTAATGCAAAATTTTTCCCATTTTGTCTCTTGTTTTTGAGGTTTTAATTTAACATAAAGATTTGCATTTTTATTATTATTTAGTTTTTTTAAAAGTCTGGAAGTATAGTTAAAATCTAAATCTAAATCTATTATGTATAATATATTATTCTTATTTATATTTGTTTTTGATATTTCTTTTTTTAAATATCCACTTATAAAAATTTTTTTATTTTTATATTTTTTATTTACTTTTATTAGTTTTTTTTTAAAATATTCAGACCAAACTATAAAATAATCGAAGCAGAGGTATTTGATACCAACAACATAATCAGTAAATTTATAATGCATATAGCCAAAAGATTTAATATTTAAATCTTTGCAAACTTTTAAAAAAACTTGAATTACTCGTTGATCATCTATGCTTAAGAATTTTTTAATTTTTAAAAATGTAAATATTTTTTTTATAAAATAGTAATTTTTTTTTTCCTTTTCATGTAAATTTTTATAATGATTGATAATTGTATTATTTTTTGAGAAGAATGAACTATTAAAATAATCAATAGATAGATAAAATATTACATTTGGATATTTAATATATGCCTTTAGTGAATCCATAAAAGTAGAACATCTAATAATGTTAATAGAATTATTAAAATTATGATTGTTTAAAATATAATTACTTCTGAAATCATAAAAGCCGTTTTTGCCTTTATGTACTATAAAATAATTTGCTAATTTAATTCTTTTAAGTTTACAAGATAAAATCGTTATAAACGATAAAACTAATAGTATTAAATTAGATATAAATCCTGAAATACTAAAATTTGAATTTTTGTATCTTGTATTCCAAATTAATAAATGTAAATGATTTTTAGATATCTCAAAGCTTGGATCACTAAAGTATTTATTTTCTAAACTATTAAATTTATTAATTATTTTTTTATGACTAAACATCATTGACTAATTTTATAAATAACCTAGTAACTATATACATATGCATAATGTCAAAATTTTGGACTGTACTCTTAGAGATGGTGGGTATTATAATAATTGGGACTTTTCAACTAATTTAGCAAAGAGCTATTTAAATACTTTGTCAAAAACTTCTGTAGACGTCATAGAAATAGGTTTCAGAAAACCAATTACAAATATTGGTTCTGGACCTAGTGGGCTTAAGAAAATTGGTAAATTTTTAACATCAGATGAAAACGTTTTATCAAAGCTTGATATTCCAAAAAATAAAGAGGTTTCAGTAATGATAGACTTAACGGATTATATTGGACGTGAAGGTTATCAAAAACTAAAAAAAAATTTTGGTAAATCTCAAAGAAGTGTTATCAGCATGGTTAGGATTGCTTGCAATTATAGTGATAAAAAAAAACTAGGAAAAGTAATTAAATATTTAAAAACAAAAAAATACACTGTATGTGCAAATCTAATGAAATTCACAATTCTGAAAAATAGTGAAATTTTGTCTTTTTTTAAATTTGCCTTAAAATCTGGAGCTAATTATTTATACTTGGCTGATAGCTTTGGTAACTGTCTTCCAAATAATATTAAAAATATTTCAAAGTTTTTAAAAAAGGAATTAGATATGAAGCTTCTTGGTTTTCACTCACATGATAATATGGGGAATGCATTAAATAATACTATTGCAGCCATAAATGAAGGATTTGGAATTATAGATACTTCAATTATGGGCATGGGAAGAGGCGCTGGAAATCTTAAATTAGAAAGTTTTTTGAACTATAAAAAAAGTACTTTAGAAAAAAAAAAAATTAATGTTTTTTCTAAAAAGTATATGTACGCATTACAGAAAAAATATAATTGGGGCAAAAATAAATATTACGAGTATTCTGCGAAAAATAATATCCATCCCACTTTTGTTCAAAGATTTCTTGAGGAAGAAAAGTTTAAAAAAAAACATATTTTAAAAATTTTACAGTTTTTAAAAAAAAATAAAGCCACTCAATATGATATGAATATTTTTGATAATTTATTCTTAAAAACAAACACATATAAAAAAACAAAATTACACAAAAACGATAAGGTTGCTATACTATGTGATAGCCCAGAGTCTAAAAAAATTGATTTAAAATATTTAAAAGGCAAAGGTTACATAATATCATCTTTAAATTATATCAATTTCATTAATACAAATTTTTTGAATTTTATATTTATATGCAATGCTTACAGAGTTTTCACAGAAATCGAAGAAGCAATAAAAATAAAAAATACAAAATTAATAATTCCTAATTATAAAATATTAAAAAATGTTCTTAAAACAAATAAAAAGAAAATTATTAATTATAATTTTTTAAAAAATAAAGATATTAAAATAAAAAAAGATCTTTGCATGTATCAAAAAAATCTTGTTCTTGTTTATGCTTTAAGTTTTTGTATATCTTATCAATTTAAGGAAATTGTGATTTTTGGTTTAACAAAAAACATTTCAAACTATAAAATTTTAAATGAAATAAATGGATTAATAAAAAGAAAAAATTATAAATCTAAAATAATAATAAAATAGTTACTTTAGTAAAAATATAGATATACTTTTTCTTAACAAGCTTTCATCTTTATCTTTATTTAAAATTGGACCAACGCCATGTAAAGAATTAAAGGTTTTAACATGTAGCGACATTTGATTTTTTTCAAAAGGCAATTCTCGTACTAGCTCTGTATGATCAAAAGGAACTGTTTTATTATAAAAATTATATTTATATTTATTTGTTTTGGCTTTAAAAATTTTTGTTCCTAAAAAATCAGCATTATATTTGTCTTCCTGATTGATTATTGGTATCACAAAACCGACTAACTTATTTCCTCCATCAGTATGTGGCATAATATAACCATTTTGAATTGGTATAGATGAAAATTCAAAGTCAATTTTTTGTTTTTTAAGAAATAAATTTTTAATGATTGTTTTTATATTTGTATTATTTATTGGATTAAGTCTTAAATCCACTTCATTATTTAATAAAAACTTATTTAAAGATAAGA
>MDSW01126354.1_pt1 | contig 15829 bp, 4 predicted proteins | sample 811171 | NCBI WGS metagenome assembly MDSW01 (sample SAMN05326641, study PRJNA326480) | marine metagenome | isolation source: seawater | place: Atlantic Ocean: North West | collected 2012
AGCGGATAGCCTTGGCAAAACATGTCCAGTTTTGCGTGAAATCAAGGATTGGCTCGTATTTGTGCCATTAGAAATAATTATCGTACCGCGTGCCACAATTACCGTTTGCCAATATTTATTGCAAAGACGGTACAGCGTGGCCAGGGGTTGTCGGAAGTGAGTCAGTGATTTGCCAAAGTTGTAGGTCTAACCAGAGATGGATCGCAGATGTACATCACCAACGACGACGCCAACAGCATCCACCGCAGCTTCCACACGGGCGACCCCGTGCTCAAAGAGCGCTACCTCACCCACATGTTTAGCGAGACCGCCACCCCGAGACTCCACGTGCTCAGCTCCCGGCAGTGGTGCACGTACAACATGACGCACAACGCCTCGACATTCACGCTCTCCGCCGGGCCCTCGACGTGCTACGACGTGCAGTCGTCCATCTACACGTTTGCGGGCATGAGCACCGCCCTCGTGACGTCCCCCGACGACGACGCCGAGCACACCCTGCGCTTCCTCAAGGTGCAGGCCGGCGCAAGCTCGCTGATCACGCGGTGGGCGCACGAGTACGGCGTCGAGTTTTCCGGCACCTCCGTCACGCTCACCAAGGCCAGCGGCACGACCGTCAAAATGACGTTTACGCACGAGCAGCAGTGCAACTACATGACGTGCACGAGCTGCCGCGACACGCAGACGCAGCAGCTGTGCATGGCGGCGCAAAACTGCATGCTGTCCGAGTGCATCGGCACGCGCGTGCACACGAGCAACGTGTTTTGCACCGCGGGGCTCCTCGCGCGCGAGTTTGGCGAGGAGCACAGCACGGACTTTGTCGTGCTCTGGCAGGGCTTGGTCGAGGTGCTGAGGGTCGGGATCACCACGGGCGTGCTCGGGATCGGCGCGACGGGCCCGCTGCGGATTGAGAGCGTGGCCAACCGCGTGACGACGACCATGTGCGAAGCCAAGGATATTGTCGCGGTGGGGTCCGCGCTGCTGCCGACGCTGCTGGCCACGGTGGTGAATGCCGGGCGCCGCGTGCGCATGAGTGATTTTTCGCTGAACCCGACGACGCACCAGTTTGCGGCCGTGAGCCGGGAGCTCTCGCCGGCGTTGCGATTGTTTGAGATCCAGTACCTGAGCGCGGGGATCCAGGTCCTTGCTGTTTTATTTTGCTGCGTTGTCGTAAGTGAGTGATTTGCCAAAATTAGTCAGTTTCTGGTTTAGGGTTTCGGTATTAATTAGAAAGACCGTACGCCCCGCCAACTCCCCAGGTGATTTACCAACTCGCGCTCGCCGCGATCCACCTCGCCTACGTCAATTCCCGCATCCTGCTCTGCGGCCTGCGCACCCTGAACGTGCTCTCGGGCGGCGCGGTCAATTTCACCGACTACGACATCAACGCCGACAGCGACGTGTGCAGCATCATGCTCGCGACGAGCAGCTACCAGGACCAGAGCACCGAGGACCGCATCGCCGCCCTCCAGCGCGACGTGGCGGCGACGAGCGTCGGCGTCGTCGGCGTCAAGGACGCCCGCGGGGGCGACATGCTGCGCACGGGGCCCGAGTTTGGCGTCGACGTCATGCAAACGGTGCTGGCGGCGCCCGTCGCGGCCATTGGCAGCAAAAAGGCCGCCGCGAAGCTCCCCGCGCGCATCCAGGGCAGGGTGGACTACCGCGTGGCACTCTTTTACATCACCGCGGGGGTGGACTGGCTCGCCGGCGTCTTGGCGAGCTTTGCGCTGTTTGTGAAGCTGTGGCAGCCCGAGTGCCGCGCGACGCCGGACGACTTGGGCCTCGCGGTCAAGTGCGTGTGCGGCGACGAGCAAAAGAGCATCCGCTTCCTGGCCAAGGCCAGGGCGCTCGCGAGGGGGGACCCGGCACAGGAGGTTGCCGACGATGGCATGCTGCGCGCGATGCAGGAGCTGGCCGTGGATTTCCCGGAAGCGGGGGAGGTCGCGCGGGATCTCACGGCGCAGGCAGAGAAGGTGCGGAAGGCGAACGATGACGTGCAAAATTTTAGGGCCAAGCTGCAGAGCGAGACGCCGGGTGAGGTCGCATTGATCCACAGTGCCGACAGGGCCGTGCAGGATTTTGGGAATTTGTTACAGGCATTCGGGTCGGTCATGCAGGGAGAGTACAGTGCACTGGAACAGGACAGCGGTAGTGATGATGCATCGGTGTTTAGTGACGCCGACAGAATGGTGCTCGATGATAAGGTCAAAAAAATGGAGCAGGAGATCGAGACGCTGAGGGAGGTTATTGCAGCCGGGCGGGAGGTGCTGCGGAATATCGAGAGTGACCCCGACCCGGCGTTTTGGTGCACGGGGATCCTGCAGCTGGTGGATGGCGAAGGCGTCGTGCGGTTTGTGCTGCAGGAGGAGTCGTATCAAGCGCTGCGCGCGCGGTGGATTCGGCATGGCGAACAACAGGTTTTTTTGGGGTTTTTGCATTTCTGTGTATGTGTAACTGTAATTGTGGCATGTGCCAATATTTCACCGTTGTCGTAAGTGCGTGTAAGTGAGTCGTAAGTTAGTGATTTGGCAAAGTTGTAAGTGGTAAGTTAAGTTCAGTGAGCCTAGCTCGACGTGTCGAGTCTCGCCATTTTCGCACACAAATCAGATCAAATCAATTAAGTTTAAGATTGTAAGTGAGTTGTAAGTGATCACTTGCGACATCGGTGCAATATTTATTGCAAAGACGGTAATAGCGTGGCTTGGATGGCAGGTCCAGTGCGTGGCCTACCACGGCACGCACACTAGCGACTGCGACTACTACTGCCCCGAACTTTCCAACCATGGCGCCGACGAGAGCCGCCGCGCGGCCTTCATCAACGGCAAAAAATGCTTCCCCAACGCCCTCCGCCCCAGCGTCACGGGACTCGGCGACGTGTCCCCCCTGGCGATCCTCGCGCGCTGCCAGGAAAACTACGCGCGCAAGCGGTGGGACGACGGGCTCTTTGCCGCGTTCCACAACACGACCATGGAGGTCAGCGGCCTGCGCCGCAGCGACGTGGAAGAAGTGCAGGCGGCCGTGCGCGCGCTGGGGAGCCCCGAGCTCGAGGCCTGCCTGCGCCAGGGCTCCGTATCGCAGCGCATCGAGACCTGCACGGACCTGTACTTTCAGCACTCGGGCGTCACAGGCGGCAAGCCCATGCGGGAGGACTACTTTACGTACGGCAGCACCACCGGGACCGACTTTATGCCCGACGCGTGCGGGTTTCTGTCCGCGCCCGTCACGGGGTCGTGGTCGTCGTCGATGCTCCCGCGCGTGCTAGCGTGCCAGGATGAGCAGCAGGACCTGCCGCGGCTGTTTGCGTCGAGCAGCACCGACGCAGGCTGCACGATTCCGTGGACGACTCGCGCGATGGACCGCGGGCGGCAGCAGTCGGTCGTGCGCTCGTACCGCGACCGCTCGGGGGTGAGGATTCCGCGCGAACGGTACATGAGCGACCTGCGTGCCATGCATGCCTATGTCGACGAGTACGCGCTGCCTACACCTGACGACCTGAAACAGCACGACTTTGCGCTTGAGAGCTTTGAAGGGGATTTGCTGCACCGCCTCGTCGATTGTGTGGTGGCGGGGCCGTATGCTTCGGTCGAGCTCATGCCCGCGGACCCGGGCGGACTGGCGGAGAGTCTCGTGTTTCGTCCGCCGAGTGCGAATGAGACGGAGACTGACCCCCCGCTCGTGTTTGACAGCTTGCGCGCGAGCCAAACGCAGGTGGCGTCGCAGACGCGGGGGTCGGGGACAAGGGTGGCGTTGCTGAATGCGCTGCTGTTTGAGCAGCGCCAGGGTCTTTTGGAAAAATTGCGAGACGCGATCGTGGAGCGCGTGGAGGAGTGGAAAGAGAGTTTTGCACCTGGCCAGGTGGAATCGTTTGACCGGGAGTGCAACAAAAACGACCCGGACGCGTGTACGCCAATAGTCGACATTAACTTTATTTTGTCGGTGCAAGATATCACCGGGCAGGCGGATACGAGTGTACTGGACACGATTCGGGGGAAGAGTCAGGTATCTTTATTGCTTTGTGTTGTGTGGAATCACCGCGCAACTGCCTGCTCTCGCCCCAGCGCCTCGACCAGCGCCTGCACGACAGGGTTCTCGCGTGCGCTCTGCGGCGTGGCAAACCCCTGCAGCGCGTCCACAACCGCAGACACAGATACTGTATCCCCGCCGTGGTTGAGCACGTTGCACACCTGCTGCAGCACCTGCACCATGTTCCAAAAAAGCAGCGCATGCACGGGTTCGGCGCAGAGCGGGACGCCGGGGGTACAGCACGCACCCGCTTGCCCCGGGAAGCCCGTGAGATGGGCATGCTCGTGCTCGGCGGCGTCGCGTTGGTCCTGCAGGCACACGGGGCACTCGCATTCGTGGTGCGGGAGCGGGAGGCGCGCGCGGCGCGCGGCGGTTGCCTTGGTCACAGCGTCGTCGTTGAGCTTGCGCACGGTTTCCACGAGCCCGTAGCCAGACATGTTTGCGTTGTGTTTTTTAGGTTTGGGGGTTTAGGCATCAGTCTTATACCTTTTGCGCCTCGTGAAGGCAAACTTTTTATTGTTGTCGCGAGTCAGTCGTTTGCTGAAATTCTGAGTGGTCCAGTATCTGCAATTCACCATTGTTGTCTTAAGTGATCACTTACAACTCACTTGACTCAACTTACCACTTACAACTTTGGTAAATCACTCAGTTATGACTCACTTACGACATCGGTGCAATTTACCGCATCTCTAATATCTTTTGGCATGACAATGGTGCAGGAAATGCTCCGCTTCCAAACGCAAGACTTTAACGCCTCGCTCGAAGCCTACGCCACACACCGCAGCGCCCTCGAAGACGCGCAGGTGCACTACGCCATCAACCGCACGCTGCACCACGACGACGCCGAATACGCGTTTCCGCTCAAGCGCAACATGACCATCCAGGCGCAGTGCGAGGGCCTGCTGCAGACGCGCATGTGGACGATGCGCACGGCGTCGCGTAAAGGCGCGCTGTCGCTCGAGGCCCTCAACCGGCTGTTTGTCGACGAAGACGACGAGTGGGCCCCGCTCAACAGCTCGCGCATGGACAATCGCACGCGCGCGTTTGTCGTGCAGGCGCTGCGGGACTTTGAGGACACGGAGACAAAGTTTGCCACGAGCGCACTCTACGACCACCGCCTGCTCCCGCTGGACTCGCGGTTTTGCACCCCGGAGCACGACGCCGGCACGCCTGGACCCACGTATACACAAAACAGTTTAAAGTCAGCGTGGAGCGATTTGATGGACAGAGACCTCGATGAAGAAACAGACGTGGACGAAGTCCTGCAGCTGCTTCACTTTGACGACGCCGCCGGGCACGCCAACGTCGGGGGCATGCTTTCACGCTGTCCGTGCATGCCGCACGATACTCCTGCTTTGGACACAAAATGTCGCATCGTGTACGAAGTGTGCACCGCGCTCCCCGACCTGCCCGTGCTCCAAGCCCCGTGCGCCGAAACCATCCCGGGCACCAACGTCCTGTACGACCGACGACACGCCAGCACCGTCCGCGCGGCGCTGCGCGAGCAAAACGTCCGCCTCGCGACCTGCCCGACGTTTCGGCCGAGCAACCTCTGGAACCTGAGCACCGACCTGCTTGACCTCCTCATGCACGGCGTCTCGGGCGTGACGCTCGGCAACCTCCCGCACGTCAATGACACCGTCGCGGGGTTCCTCGGTGAGCCCGACCGCGAGCTGGCCTTGCTCCAAAACGGCGGCACGGAAACGCTCGCGACGAAATTTTGCCACGGACAGCACAACTCGTCCGACGTCGAGGCGCATGCGTTCCCCGCCGTGCACGTGATTGCGGCGTCGCCCGCGGAGCTCGCGTGCTTGCGCTACGTCACCGACGCCGTGTGGGCGCTCGGCGTCGCGCACGCGGGCGGGTCGCGCGGGGCCCAAGCCGCCGCGAACCAGAGCGCCGCGCGGTGGCAGCTGCGCTGCAAAGCCAAGATGCGCAAGCTTGCGGCGTGCGAGGCGCTCGGCACGTTTGATGCGACGCTCGTGAATTCCGACCCCGTGCCGAGCACCACGGACGAGCTGTGCCCGTTTGACATGCCGGCGCTGGGAACCGTGTTTTTTCGCGAGGCCTGCCTCGTCGAATACAACGACAAGTTGTATGACTTGTTTTGCGTCGTGCCGCCCGGTGAGCGGGAGTTTAAAACCGAGCAAACAAGGGACGAGTGCGTCGTGCGCGACGCACGCCGGCTGCTCGCGGGAAATACCAACTATACCGCAGCCGTGCCCGAGTTGAGCTTTGCCTTTGTCGAGGAAATGCTGGTGGGCCCGGCACGCACGCTGTATGACTTGCTCTTCCCCGAGGACAGGGGCAACGCGAGTCGGTGGTTTCCCGTCGGGTCGCAGCTCCCGGTGCATGAAAGGCCAGCGGATGCACGCGTGACAGACGCCGTGCGGCAGGCCGTGCGCGGGGCCGGTGCCGACGGGAGAATCGTGTCGGTGGACTTGCCGGGGGAGGAACTCGACGCGCGCACGGCGGTGCTCGACCTGCAGTCCAAGGTGTACTGGAAGCCCGTGCCTCTTGTCGCAGCGGCCAGGCACTTGCGCACGAATGAACCCGGCGTGCGCTTTGCGAGCGTCCCGTACTGGCCGCCAGCGTGGCAGTTTCCGCTGGGCGAGGTCCTCGCGGAGAATGCGACGCATGCGACGGGGTTTGCCAACTACATGGTGGCCGTGGAGGGGGAGCAGCTGCCCCGCACGTTGGCGCGCGCGCTGCATGCGTCGGAGACGGCCGCGCGGTATTATGCGTCGACAGGGCGCTGCCGCGAGCACAATGTGGGCATGCCGCTGCAGGATGTGAATACGCACCGCGTGTGCACGCAGGACACGGAGACCAAGGAGGAGGCGTGCTCCAAGTCGGCGGGGGCTGATCTCGGCGGCGGGCTGGGTCCCGTGCAGGGCCCGCTGTTTCAGGCACGTCGATTGTAATTTTGATTTTGTGTTTCAACACGTTTTTGCGTTTGTGTCTTGTGTGCGGTGTAAAAAATCATGCGTAAGCTCAAACCCCATGCCTCACCACAATGATGCAAAAACCAGGTGCTCCGATTGTTCCTCCAAGACGCCACCACGAAAAAATTCAACGCAACCACCTCCTTCACCTACGCCGATTTCCTGCGCCTGACCCACGCCTCCGACCACGCCTCGAGCGACGACATCGCCGAAGACAGTCTCGCCGTCCTCCGCACGCAATGCAGCCACTTTCCCGAGCGCCTCGACCGCGTGCTGCGCGACCTGGACACCTCGAACCCCAACTGCACGCGCAACGACCACTGCCCCGCACACTCTGGTCAAATCTGCCTGCCCACCGGCCAGTGCCAGCGCCCCCGGCTGCACGTCTCGCATTCCGGCAGCGTCTCGGACCACCGCCTCGAGCTCGGGTTCGTCTCGCCCGGGTGCCGCAACACGAAGGAGCAGGCCGGCGCGAGCCCCTGGAAGCGCGCGCGGCACTTTTGGGCGCAGCACGGCCTCTGCGCGCACCGCCACGCCGTCACGTACGAGCGCATGCTCCTCGCGCTCAACGACACCAACAACACGCGGCAGGCGTGCGAGCTGCGCACCTCCCACGACCGCGAGTTTGACTATTTCGAGTGCCGGCGCAACGGCACCGAGTGGGACTGGGTCACGGAGAACCCCGCGTGGTGGGGGCGCAACGCCCCCGACGCCGACCACGGCAACGCACAGTTTGTGTCGTCGTTTGCGGAGTTTGACCTCGACCCGCACCCGTGCGACTATGACTTTATGCACGCCGAGGACTGGGGCTTTTGCCACACGACCACCGACGTCGAGACCAACACCACCAGCTTCTGGCTGCGCCTCGCGAAATCGCACGACAACTTTACGGTGCTCAACGACAGGATGCGTCCGGCGGAGGAGATTAGCACGAGCCCGTGCGGCTGGAACAAGCTGCGCTTCATGGGGCTGGAGCGCGAGGCGCTAAGGCCCAGCGGTTTCGTCGACGGCGAGACAACGTGCAAGCAGCGGCTCGGGCGCTGCCAGGACTTTGGCGTGTGCGAGAATGGGCGGTTCACGGCGGGGGGGGTGCTGAAGCTGCGGTATTTTGCTTTCGAGGGCGGGGTGCCGCAGTTTTACAGCATGGACAATGTTGAAAACTGCGGGCCCATGGGGGTTGTGCACAATCCAGATACGCCCAGCGTGTGTGCGCTGGACCCTGCCGTGAATGCGCTGTTTTTTGCGCTCAAGGCGCAACAGGAGAGCCGGTGCGGGGAATTCCTGGCGATCCCCGATGCCTTGCACCCAGCGTTGTTGAAGCGAGACGAAGACGGCAACTGGACCTACTCACGCGCAGATCGCGAGGACGTGCGCCTGCAGCTCAATATGCTCTTCACCCTGCACGTGTCGTTTTTGAACTACGACGTCTTGTCCGGAAAGGAGCACCAAGCCCTCATCGCGTGCGCGGACGAGATCCAGGAGCGGGCCGCGCACGCGTTTGCCCCATTGCGCGCAGCGTATGAACTGGGCGAGCACAAGGTGCCCGGCGTGTACCTGTTTATGGAAATGGCCACGGCCGAGGTGCCCGTGTTTTGGTGGCTCAAGTATGCCCTCGAGCGCCTGCTGCTGCACGGCAAGGCCATGGTGGATGCGAGCATCGAGTGGTACGATGCCACGCGCATGCAGGCGAGTGATGTCAAGGCGGCGGTGCCGAGCTTTGCGGGGCGCGGGACGCTGCCGACGGGGGAGACGGCGCTGGGCGTGCTGTGGGCGAGCGTAAACACGCAGCAGTGGTTTGACTTTCAGGCCAAGAAGAACGTGCTGTTTGAGGCGCTCGCGCGGCTGCTGCAGGCCAGGATGGGGGGAAAGTTGAAATTTGCGCGCCCGGAGAGGCTGATGTTGGTGGACAGAAAGGGCATAAACGTCGTGTACCGCGAGTTTGCACGCTGCTTTGAAACCCAGGCGTTTACCTTTGCCCAAGCCGGCGACGAACGCATGATGGAGAGCATCTGCCACCCGCAAACTGGTGAAAATATCAGCGCCAGCAGCGTTTCTCTCGTGCAGCAGTTTGAGTACCCGTTTGTGCGCAAGGTGGAATCGTCAACGCGGCCACCGTATACGGCCATGTTTGAGCACGAGGGGACACTGCTCGAGAACACGCCCGACGAAATTTCCAACACGCTGCCCTTTTACGAGATTTTGGTGCAAAACATTTACGAGTCATTGGAACCCGAGGAGCAGAGCTTGGTGGTCAATGTCTTTAACCCGTACACGCGGGGCCAAAGCATGGTGACTCGCGTGAAGATTGAAGAGGATGGGGAGGAAGGGCTGCCGCTGATGCAGATACTTGCCCCGAAAGACCACGGCGATTTGTGGCGCGGAAAGGTTCGGCAGCACTTGGACGAGAGCGTGCGGGAGTACCTGAGCAGCAAGGATGCGGAAATCGATGGCCAGGAATTGAATACGGGGGATGTGCCGCAGGTGGGGGGTGAGAATCTCGCGTGCATTTTTGATGGGAGGAATGAGGAGTCCATGGAGAAGCGCGCAGAGTTGGGATATTCAGGTGGAATTAAGCAGGACTGGCCGGACGCCGAGTATAAGTTCAAGTTTGAGGATGATGATGACTCACAGTTTCGAACAACGAAAATCAATTTATGCAACCAAGATGAAGATGCCCCGACTATTCGCATGACGGGGAAGAATCGTGGCGAATCCGGTATACCCTGCTCTTTTTTTGACGCACGAAAAGAAACCAGGGAAATGCAGGCCAATTCCTACTTTGCCATCCCGGACAAGACCAACCCGCCCAAGATTTCCGTCAGCAATGGCGGCGGCCTCGGATTCAAAAGCAAGTGCAACCGACGCAGCGAATGCTGCCCCGATCACCTCGCGTACCAGAAATGGCTGGAGGACGGCTCCAACAGTGCACAAAACACAGAACGAACCGTTTCTCCAATGCTGGCGTACGACTTGTATTTCGGGGCATACTACAAGGATTCACACGAGGAATACATTCGGCGCGGAAACACGCTGCAACGACGCTGGAAGCGGTGCATCCGCACTGACTCGCGGTGCTTCATGGGAGACCAGGGGAGCTTTGTGGACCGGGCGCTGCACAAGGGCACGCAGAAAAAATGCCTCCAGGTGCAGAAAATTACGGTGCCAATCGACTTTGAGATTGAAGCGAGATTCTCGTTGAAGGAGGAGTTTTCTGCGCGTGAATACCTGTCGGCGGACCGCATCCTCGTGCAGCAGGACGCAAATCTCGGCGGGCGGCCGATGATGGCGGTGCACCCTGGGCTCGAAGGGGAGAGCAAGGACCATGTCATGGCGGCGCCAATGTGGTCGTTTTGCCCTGAGAGGGGCGACGAAGAAAAATACAGGATGCACCAGTTCAAGCCGCTGGATTTGGAGCGTGCAAAAGTAGAATGGCAAAGACCTTTTACAAATATAGTCAGCTATCTCAAGGAACGCGAGGATTTTTTTAAGACGTATCTTAGTCAAAGCGACCTCCGGGAAAACAGGTTCAAATTGACGACTGCTTTTGATCGCTGGAATCAACGCACAGAGGACGGCCCTGAAAAAGGATTGCTAAAAGATAAAATTCGTCGTCTGCGGGAAGAATGGCTCCAGGAACATTTTCAAGTCTATGACTGGGAAAGTACAGCATTTCAAAAGGAGTCTGAGCGTAGAGATCTCCAAGAAAAAAAGGTATACGATGGGTATGCAGCAGCATTTCATTATCTCTACCCGCCAATCTATGACGAATTTCGCGATGCCATGGATCAGCTCCAGAACGACCTGTGCCAGAAAACCGACGACACAAACATTCACGATGGCTTTGACCTCGGCAGGTGCTGGAATGACACCATTATCAAAAACTCCCTCCTGACAGACTCTCCCAGCACACGCAAAACCACCATGTGCGAATACGTTTCGCATGCCTTTACAGACAAGTATATTCCATACTTTATCGAGCAGCAAATCAATCTCCGGAGCAATAAAAAAACACGTCTCACGGAGCTCTTTGAGCCCTTGAACCCCTCGATCGAGTCCCTCAAAATGGAAAAGCCGTCCAAGGAGGAAGCATGGAAGCAGATTGCGGCGTCGCGTTTCCACGTGAATAGCGACGGGACTTTTAGCTTGGGCGAATTGGCGCAGTCCGACATCACTGGACTTGCCGACATCACGCGTGAGGTGCTGCGGGCGTGGTGTGCGAAAATCTATGGCGCCAACCCCGAGAAGTACTGCAAGTTTTTGGAGGGTCCACTCCCCAAACTCATGCAGCGACATTTACTCGAAACATTCGACTATCAAATCGATGACTACGAGTTTAAAACTGACCATGAATACCAGCTCGCACCGTGTCTCCCGAAAACCACCGTGTCGTCGATGCGGGGCAGGCTTGGTGAGGGCTTCGGCTACAAGAAGCGCGACACGAATCCAGCAAGCCTGGAAACAGTGGACAACATCGGGGAAGCGTGCTGGGCGCACTGCGGGGAAATGGACGGGGGTTGTGCCAACTTTTGCGGGAGTGGCGCGTGCTGTCGGCGGAGCAGTGATTACAACGAGTACCAAAGCTGGGAAGTGTGCGATGCCGGTCAATTTGATGAGATAGAAGACGAAGACGTCAAAGAAAAACTAGACAAATGTGCATCCAGCAACAACCACTGCTGCCGGCCTATACGCTGGGATATTAGCAACTTTAACGTAAAAGACACGCTGCTTGCGGCCAGCGACGTGGCCATGGACTACTTTGATGAGCACGGCGTGTGTGCCAATGGCGGCTCGCAAGACTTTCTGCACCTCGTGCCCGATCAGTGGCTCGCTATCGATAACCACGTCCAAGGGAAAGAGGGGGGCGACATGTATGTACCGTGCCCGTACAAGGACGACGGCACGACGAAGAATGCAGGCTGTACGACAATTTTTAACGCGGAACGCAGCATCCCGCTCAACGAAGAAACATCCACGCCAACGACCCGCGAGTACATCTTTAACGGTGCACCCGTGTGTTCTTTCCAGCTTTCGCTCGGCAACGACACCAACCGCAAAGTCTGTGGCCGGCGGTTCCAGCAAGCCAGGGATCAATGCGAGCTGCGATTCTCAGGAAACGATGCCAACCTCGACACCTTTACGCGCTACAACCACGACAGCAAATCCGTCGCCTGGGACTGCGAGCAGTGCAAGCAATACAACCGCAACTACGCCCACACCTTTGGCAATCACAGCAAGTTTGGCTGGGGCCTGTACATGGACGGACACGTTGTCGCTGACAAGCAGCAAGGCATGCAAGACCTGCAGAGGGGCCTACAGGAGGCGTTTGCGAAGATTGCCGACCCCAGCGACGACAGCCTGCACGAGTTTCTCACCATTGCCGTCGACAACGAAAACGCCGACAAATCCGTCCCGATCCGCATCGACAACGCCACGAGCGACGGCGGGGGCCCGCTGCTCTACTTTGCCCTCGACGACATGCAAACCCAACTCCCCCTCTCCACCAACCTCACCAACAACTTCCTCGACTTTGGCCTGCAGGAATTCGTCGGCGCGAGCGACGACGACGACTTCGACAACGCCTGCCGCCTCGTGCGCGACCCCAACGACGCCGACGAGGACACGCTGTGCAAAATCCAAGACCACTTTTCCACGCGCCCCGCGCGCCTCGCGTCAGAGCTCCTCCTCGCGAGCCTCCTCGCCGGGTGCCGCCCCGACAAGGACTCGTCGCTCCCCGACCCGAACAAGTGCACGTCGCACATCACGGACCCGCCGCAGTCGCGCCTGAACCGCCTGCGCGCGTTTGAGGCCAGCGTGCTGGAGCGCGAGTTTGGGCTGCGCCTCCCGACCGTGGCGCACGGCGGCAGCACCGACGTCCACGTCCAGGACGCCGACTGGCTGCGCGGGGTGCTCCCCTTTTACGCGCGGCAGCACCGCTCGAGCCGGACTGCGCGCGCGGCGTACCTCGACCACGTGTTTGCCTCGGACGCGCGCTGCCAGCACATGTTTTTCGACGACGCGTCGCTCCTGGACATGCCGTGCTTCAAGGACGCCAACGACTCGGTGCACCTCGCGAACCCGTGGATCGGGGGCAACTATTCGTTTTTCCGGTACTTGACCGTGGCGCGGAGCCTGGATTCTGCGGATACAGACTTGCTCTCCGCCGGCTTTGACACGTGCACGCTGCGCCAGACCGTGCGCGGGCAGAACCTGCAGCCGTGCCAGGCGCGGACGTGCCTGTCGGAGCAGGTCAGCGACGAAATCCACCCCGACGACGTCAACCGCACGGTGTGCAAGTACAGCAAGGACTTAAACCCGTTGTACAAAGATTTTGAGATCCTTGTGCAAACGATCGAACAGCGCATCAGCGGGCACGACAACCTCGGCGAAATGTACCGCCCGCCGCTGCACACCAACCTGTGCGACGCGAGCTACGACCGCCCCAACCAGCACTGCCGGCACCGGCAGGCCGCGCTCGGGTTCAGCCCGCTGTCGCTGCGCGGGCGCGCGACGTCGGCGCCCAGGCTCGACCGCACGAACCGCGTCGGGTCAAAAATTTCCGCCGACTACTTTCGTTTACAAAATACCTCGCACGCGGCGTCGCTCTGGAGCGGCGCGCTCTACTCGTCCAGCTTCCACGCCCGGACCGACCAGCACCGGTACACGGCGCTGTTTGCCGCGCCCGAGCAGACGGGGTTTGCGGCGGTGCACCTCTCCGTCGGTGCCAACGACGCGTTCACCGTCCACGGCCTGGGGCTCGATCCCACCAGCACGGCGATCCCCCCCTCCGCGACCTGGCTGGATGCCGCGCACGTTGGCGTGCTCGCGGACCAGGCGGCCGTCGCGGCGAACCCGCTGCTGCATGCGCAGCAAGTCCCGTCGCCGCACTGGGCGTGCCCGCTGCTGGTGCGCGAGGCGCTGTCGCATGCCGAGGTTCTCGCGGCACGCCACCCCGAGACGACGCCCCTGGTGCCCGACCCGCTGCAGGCGCGGGAGCTGTTCCCGGCGCTGCTCGGGGCGCATCCGGCGCTGCGCACGCGCCCCGTGCTCCCCACGGAGATGGCGCGGTACCACATGGTCGGACTGCGGCACGTGGTGGCGGCGGAGCACGTCAACCAGACAAAGATTGACGCGAAGTTCGTGCGGGGGCTCGTGGACGACGTGCTGGGCAACAAGTTTGTGAGCCTCGACGTCACGCTGGGCTCGTCGCTGTCGCAGTGCCTGCGCTGGCCGCGGGCGCCGCCGGGCCCGCAGCTCGACCTGCGCTCCGGCGAGAAATTTACACCGCCCCACGCCTGCCACGACCGAACCGACCTCGGGCAGGTTTTCGCCAACCGCACGCTGCTCGTGGTGCAGGCGAATGCGGCGTACGACCGGAGCGCGCCGCGCGGGCCCCCGCAAGCGCACGCGTGCTTCCGCGCGCCGCTGCTGTTTTTGACGCACGAGGAACTCGGCGAGCTCGAGGACCCCAAGTGGCTGCGGTGCGAAGACACGACGGCGGGGTCGTGGGACGTGGACTTTCGCACGGTGCGCTGCCTGGGTGTCGGAGACGAGGAGAAAAACTTTACGTTTCCGACGACGCGCGTGGCGGCAGGGCAGCGCCATCGCTGGGAGCAGCCCGTGTATTCGGCGGAAAGCGCGGCAGACGAGACGAGCATGGCAGCGCAGGAGCTCAGTCTGAGCCGGCGCGGCAAAATATCGCCGCTGCGCGCGCGCATCCGCCGCGCGGGGCTGCACCACCTCGAGCCCGAGACCGTGTGGGCGCAGGGGGTGAAGCTGCGTGAACAGGCGTTTGCGAGCGCACCGCCCGTGCCATCGGTGTTGTTTGCGGGGGAGTGGCTCCGCGGGCCGTGCCCCGACGCGCCCCCGGTGGCCATGTCGTATGAGCAGTGGCACCCGCCGAGCTCGCGCGAGAGCAACTGCCGCGCGTATCTCCAGCAGGCGGCGCTGCAGGAGGAGTGCAACGGCGCCGGGTCGGAGCAAGGCATCGACCTGCGCCTGATCCCCGGGCTGCGCGACTTGTGCGACCGCGTGGTTGAAGCCGTGCAGCACTTTACGGCGCTGAATGCCCTGCGCGCGGGGATCGTCGCGCGCGAGCGCAGCTACTACACCCCGAGCATGTACGTGCACCAGGACGGGGAGTTTGCGGCCATGGCGGTCGCCGACACGTATGCCGCGCTGGGCTTTGACTTGTCGCAATGCGTGCAGTGGAAGCTGCAGCGGCTGACGGACTTTACGCGCGCGAAATTGTGCTTTGAGGTCGAGCTCTCGCGCGCGATCCAGGTCCTGAATATTATGCGGCAAATCATGATGGACATTGTGCAGTTTATCTTTAAATGCATTGATCTCGGGGTGAATGTCGTGCTGGCCGTGGGGCTGTTTTTGTCCCAGGGGATCGAAGACGGCATCATGAACCGCATGCTCACCGAGACGTTGGGCAACATTTTCACGCTGCTGACTGATTTGATTGAGATTTTCGCAAAGACCCTGGTTCGCATCCTCGAGGCCCTCTTCAAGCTTTTGCTGCGCGTGCTGCTGCTGTGGCTCAACGCGTGGATTGCCTGGGTTTGTTTCCTGATCAATGCCTTCATTGATATTATCGCGGAAGTGCTCGGCTGGCTGCAGCTCCGCGACGCGCAGGACGACGTGCTCGGGTGGAAGAAAGACCTGACGATTTGCAACCTCGCCGACGACATTCTCGCATTTGCCGCCGAGGACGGCACCCCGCCGTCGCCGATGGGGGACCGGTGCTACACGCTACCGACGCAGTCGGCCGCGCTGCCCACGGGCTTGCTCGGCGGCGTCGGCGGGGGGTATCGCTGCGGGCCGCTCTCGCTGTGCCAGGGCAAGCTCGCGGGCGGGGCGAC
>MDSW01062132.1_pt1 | contig 15825 bp, 15 predicted proteins | sample 811171 | NCBI WGS metagenome assembly MDSW01 (sample SAMN05326641, study PRJNA326480) | marine metagenome | isolation source: seawater | place: Atlantic Ocean: North West | collected 2012
CGCGTCGCCGCGCTCCTCGCCGGCGGCGGCTATGCCGAATTTGCCGCCGTCGATGAAGGCTCCCTCTTCCCCGTGCCGGACAATATGAGCTGGGAACACGCCGCCTGCTTCCCCGAAGCGCTGATGACGGTCTGGGCGAATGTGTTCGACCGGGTGAACCTCAAGAAAGGCGAAGCCTTCCTCTGCCATGGCGGCACCAGCGGCATCGGCGTCATGGCGATCCAGATGGCAAGGCTTGCAGGGGCCTCGAAAATCTTCGCCACCGCAGGCTCGGACGAGAAATGCGCCCTCGCGGCAGATCTCGGCGCGACGCGCGCCATCAATTACAGGACCGAAGACTTTGAAGAGGTGATCCGCGCCGAAGGCGGCACGGACGTGATCCTCGACATGGTCGGCGGGGACTATATCCAGAAGAACATCTCCGTCTCCAGGCCGGACGGGCGGATCATCAACATCGCCTATATGAACGGCTTCACCGCGGAGGTGAATTTCGCCCCCGTCCTGATGAAACGGCTGACCCTCGCCGCCACCACGCTCCGCGCCCGGCCGGTGGAGGAGAAACGCCGCATCCGCGATGCGGTCGAGAAGGATTTCTGGCCGCATGTCGTCTCGGGCGAAATCAAGCCCGTCCTCGAACAGGCCTTCCCCGCCGCTGACGCCGAGGCCGCGCAGGCCCTGATGGCCAGGGGTGGCCATAGCGGAAAGATTGTGCTGGCCTGGTGAGGCCCGTACCTTCCCTTTTGTCAGGCAAGCCCCTATAAGGGCGCCAAGGTTATCAAGCACGTCTGAAACCTGACCGCCCGGCACCGCGTGCCGGGCGGCTGCATTTCAGGCACCAAATGCGCTTACACATCAGAGAGGGAGTATCCCCATGTCCGACGTTCTCATGCCCAAGGCGACCGCTGTCTGGCTGCTCGACAATACCAGCCTCACCTTCGCCCAGATCGCGGAATTCTGCGGCCTGCATCATCTCGAGGTCAAAGGCATCGCCGATGGCGACGTGGCCGAGAACATGCGCGGCGTGGACCCGATCGCCGGCGGCATCCTCTCCCGCGAGGAAATCCGCAAGGGTGAGCAGAATGAAGACTACCGCCTGAAAGTGGCCGAGTCGAAAATCGCCCACATCCCCCAGCCAAAGCGCAAGGGCAGCCGGTACACGCCGGTCATCCGCCGCCAGGACAAGCCGGATGCCGTGGCCTGGTTCATCCGCAACCACCCGGAAGTCACCGACGCGCAGATCTCCAAGCTGATCGGCACCACCAAGTCGACCATCAACAATGTGCGCGACAAGAGCCACTGGAATTCCCAGAACATCCGCCCGGTCGACCCGGTGACGCTCGGCCTCTGCACCCAGATCGAGCTGGATGAAGTGATCGCGAAATCCGCCGACAAGCGCCGCAAGCTCGAGGCCGAAAAGGCGAAGTCGATGGAAGGCCCGGGCCTTGCCCCCGCACAGGACGATGCCGCCGCCTATGACGCCCCGGCGGACACGGACGATGGCGGCAATGAAGAGCCGAGCGCCGACGACATCTTCAAGAATTTCAGCTGATACAAGGCTGACTATTCTTCCCGAAAGCCGGCCGCTGCGCCGGCTTTTCTTCTTCGGCATGCTTGGTTTTGCGGGGGCTTGCCCCCATATACAAGGCTCAGACAGTGCCCGGATCAGGAAAGAGACCGGGTCACCATATAGGCGCTCGCAACCGTTGCGGGGGTTATGGCGGAATTCCCCTCCCTCCAATACAAGTCGCGCGACATGCAGAATCTGTCCGTGACAGCGAGACAGATCATGAAAAACCTTGCGGCCCTTTTGTCCATTCTTGGGCTCTTCACACTTTGCGCCCTGCAGGTGGCCACCGCTCAGACCCCGCCGCAAGCCGTGCCGCAGAACGCCAGTGCGGAGAAATATGGCGGCTGGTCCTGCGATGATGGTTTTGCCCGGCTATCCGGCGAATGTATCCACATCGAGGTTCCGGAGAATGCCTTCCAGTTCGGCCGCGGCTGGGAGTGCCGGCATGGTTTCGAGCGCAAGGACCAGTCCTGCGTAAAGGTCGTCATCCCGGAAAATGCCTATCTTCATTCATCGGGAACGCGATGGAGCTGTTCGCGGGGGTACCGCGCAAAGAATGGTGCGTGTGCCGAAATTGTTCTTCCGCAGAATGCCTATCTGTCCGACAATGATTTTGGCAGCGGTTGGGAATGCGAGCGCGGCTATGCCGACACAAGCGCCGGATGCGAGGCGATCATCGTGCCCGAGAATGCCTATCTTTCGAACGCCCGCTATGGCACGCCATGGCAATGCGAACGTGGATACCGGCCGGAGCGCAATACGTGTGAACAGATCATTCTGCCGGAGAACGCGCATCTCAGCCTTCTTGGCAATGACTGGGATTGCGACCGCCCTTACCGCCAGGTGAATGGCGGCTGCGAAGCCCGCTGAATCGAAGAGGTGGCCATGGCAGATCCCATCCTGTTCGCGACGTGCCGTGTAGACACTTTCGACTTTGGCGGGGCGCTCACCAGCGCAACCGGATTTTTCTATGAGAACGGTCCGCGCCTCTATCTCGTCACATCCCAGCACGTCTTCCGTGACGACGCAGGCAACCACTTCCCGGACCGGGTTGAGATCGGGTTTCATTCAAGCCTGACCGACCTGACACAGATGATCCGCTATTCGATGCCGCTCTACCGGGATCAGATGAGCCTCTGGAAAGCCGCCAGCGACTCGGACGGCCTGGTCGATGTCGTCATTCTCGAAGTCGACCGCGAGATGCTTCCGTCCGAAGCCATTTACCAGGCTTTCACGCCCGCCCACCTGCCGCCCCCCGGCATGGATATCGGGATCGGCGCGCAGTTTCTGACGATCGGGTATCCGATGGGGTTCCATGACAGCGTTCATCACCTGCCCGTCGCACGTCAGACGGGCCTCGCCTCGGCCTATGGCATCCGCTTTCAGGGGCATGGATATTTTCTTGTGGACGCACGGACACATCGCGGGTCCAGCGGATCGCCTGTCGTCATGCACAGGCCGGCCGGCGGCATGGACACACCCCTGCAATGGTGGTTACTCGGCATCCATTCCTCACGGCTCGACGCGGGCAGCCGCGATCCCCTGCTCGACGAGGCACTCGGCCTGAATGCCATATGGTATGCCGATATTCTCCGGACGCTGACATAGGCCTGAACCAGGCAGAAACAGGTCCGGCACTCACGCGTTTGACCGGTCTATCCGTCTGATAGCCCGCCCCGCGATACTCTCCCCCATGCTGCCTCATGGAGCCGGGCCGGTACCGTTCGGTTTGAAGCAGCGTGGATCGGGCTGGCAGGCGCGGACATTACGGGTCCGCTTCTGTCTAGGCAGCCAGGCCAGGGTGAGCCGGTGAAAAGCCGGTAGGGAAACGCCTTGCTGCGCGCGTCATGCGCGCGGTGAAGACCCAGGGCGGACGGGTATGCTCCCCGTACCAGCCAAAGACCTGATCCGGCGCGGCGGGCGGGAACGCCTCATCCGTAGCCTTTTCAGTTTCAGGCGAGGCGCAACGGCGCCCGCCGCGCTGTGGCTCCGAGGGAGCCCCTCAGGAACACCCGGATGGTTTCGGCCAGTCCGGCTTCTGGCGCAGGTGCCTGCCACTTTTTGCACGGATTCCTGCGCAACACATTCGCGGACGCACGCCCCCGGAAAGGCCTCGCCTCTTGCGCGGGCTTACGGTAAACGTGATGTTAAGGCAGAAGAAGGACGGATTAGTCGGCGATGGAACGGGATACCAAAATCGCCCTTGCCGGGGCAGCCATCGCCAAACGGGAACGGAAGCGGCAAGAAAATGCTGCCTCTGGCGGCAGAACCGAGAAGGGGAACCTTATGCGCGCAATCTTCGGAATCTTCCCGCTGCTGGTCATTCCGGTAGCACTCTACAACCTCCTCGCCCTCGGCTTCGGCGGATCGGTCGAGTCAGCCAATGAATTCGGTGAGATCGTACGGGCGGAAGCCGCCCCCATGCTGAGCCTGCTGAACGGCAAGTTCCTCGGCCTGCCGATGATTTCCGGGGTCGACTGGATCCTGACCAAGGGCGATGCGATCCTGCTGGTCGCCATCGTGTTCCTGTTCCTGGAGATCCTGAAATCGACCTCAACGGGCACGTCCACCATCATCAATCATGCGGTCTCGATGATCCTGTTCATCATCTGCCTGATCCAGTTCCTGCTATTGCCGAACTTCGCGACCTCCACCTTCTTCATCCTGATGTCGATGACCTTGCTGGATGTGCTGGCGGGTGTGGTCGTCACGATCGTCTCGGCACGGCGCGACTTTGGTGTCGCCGGGGACGTCTAGTCCTCCGGGCATCCGCACAAACAGAAAAGGGCCTGCCGCGCGGCGGGCCCTTTGCTTTCAGGGGGCTGGCGGACGGCCGTCAGTCCTTGCCATAAAGATCGGCCAGCTGTTTCTGGATCGCCGCCATCTGCGCCTGCATCGCGGCCAGCGCCTCGGCCTGGTATTCCATCATCGGATTGGCCGACGGCTTGTCCATCTTCTGCGAGCCATAGAGCGTCGGCATGAACATCTTCATCGCCTGCTCGAACATCGCCATGTTGCGCCGGGCCTGCTGCTCGAACAGGCTCATCGGATTGGCAGCCTTCCGCCACTCCTTCTGGGTGTCGGCAAAGCTGTTCATGGACATCTCAAGGAACGCCGGCAGGAAAGTCTGCGCGCCGCCGCCATAGAAGCCGATCAGCTGGCGCAGGAAATTCAGCGGCAGGGCGCCCTCGCCCTTCGTCTCGTGCTCGAAGATGATCTGGGTCAGCACCTGGCGGGTCAGGTCCTCGCCGGATTTTGCATCCCGGACCTCGAATTCGCGCCCCTCCCGGACGAGTTCGGACAGATGGTCCAGCGTCACGTAGGAAGAGGTCGACGTGTCGTAGAGACGCCGGTTCGCATATTTCTTGATGATGATCACATCATCGGTTCCGTTTGCCTTGGCCATATCCTGCCCTCTTCTTGCCCGCCGTGCGAAGCAAGTTTTGTGCTATGCAGCAAGTCTTGCACAAATTTGCCCTGCGACCAATGTGCTATTGGCGCAAATGCTGCAGACACGCTAGCTGTGAGTGGCTGGCTTTACTGGGAGGAGATATAGCATGGCACGGACGGTTCTGGTTACAGGAGGCACCCGCGGCATCGGGCGTGCCATCAGCGCAGCATTCAAGGACAAGGGCTATCAGGTGGCGGCAAACTATGCCGGCAATGATGCTGCCGCCGCGGAATGCGCGGCCGAACTTGGCATAAAATGCTACAAGTTCGACGTCGCAGATTATGATGCCGTCACGGCAGGCCTCGCCGCCATCGAAGCGGAGCTCGGCCCGGTCGATGTGCTGATCAACAATGCGGGCGTCACCCGCGATGCACCCTTCCACAAGATGACGCTGGAACAGTGGCAGCAGGTGATCGATATCGACCTCACCTCCGCCTTCAACCTGACCCGCCAGGTCTGGGACGGCATGCGCGAGCGCAATTGGGGCCGGGTGATCAATATCTCGTCCATCAACGGTCAGAAAGGCCAGTTCGGCCAGGCGAACTATTCCGCCGCGAAGGCGGGCCTGATCGGCTTCTCGAAGGCGCTTGCCCAGGAAGGCGCGAAGAAAGGCATCACCGTCAATACGGTCTGCCCCGGCTATATCGACACGGAAATGGTCCGCGCGGTTCCGGAGAAAGTGCTGGAAAGCATCATCTCGACAATCCCCGTCGGCCGCCTCGGCAAGGCCGAGGAGATTGCCTCCATGTGCGCTTATCTCGCAAGCGATGAAGCCGCCTTCATCACCGGTGCAACCATGACGGTGAACGGCGCACAATACATCGCCGGCTGATGCCTTCAGGACGCCGGGATTTCGGTCCTGGCGTCCCGCAATGCCTTGCGGCGCACCTTGCCCGCCTCGTCGCGCACAGGCTCTTCGACATATTCGAACCCCTTCGGGACCTTGTAGCGGACGAGCCGTTCAGACAGGTGCGCCAGCATTTCCGCCTCGTCCGCCGGGCCTTCTGGCCGGTAGATCACGGCATGCAGGCGGGCGCCCACATCCTCATCCGGCAAGCCGATGACGGCAGAGGAATGGACGCCCGGAAAGGCATCGATCGCCGCCTCGACCTCGGCCGGATAGATGTTCGCCCCGCCAACAAGGATCATGTCTGACAGGCGGTCCGTCAGATAGAGGTAACCGTCCTCATCCATCCAGCCCATATCGCCAAGGCTCTCCCAGCCGCCATCAATGGCACGGGCTTCCGCGCCGATATAGCGATAGGTCGTGCCGGGCCCTTCCAGCGGGCGCATGAAGACTTCGCCCACTTCACCGGCAGGAAGCGTCTCGCCGTCTTCGCCGACGATCTTCATCTCGCACGTCTCGACCGGCCGGCCGACCGATCCGCGATGCTGCAGCCACTCCGTTCCCTGAATGGTGGTGGAGCCCTGACCTTCCGTCCCGCCATAAAGTTCCCAGATCACTTCGGCCCCCAGCCAGTCGATATAGGCTTCCTTCAGCCAGGCCGGGCAGGGCGCGGCAAGATGCCAGAGCGCCTTCAGGCTTGAGAGGTCATGCCTGGTGCGCACCTCCTCCGGCAGCGCCCAGATCCGGCGCATCATTGTCGGCACCATGTAGGCAACATCGATCTTCAACCGCTCGATCAGGGCGAGCGTCTTCTCCGCATCGAAGCGCGTCGTTACCGCAACCGTGCAGCCCTTGAACAGCGCAATCATCGCCCAAAGGAACGGGCCATTATGATACAGCGGACCGGGGATCAGCATGGCCCCCTGCAGGGGAATCTCAAGGAAGGGCAGTTCAGGATCCCATGCCGCCGGAACCTTCGAGACGATCAGTTTTGGCCGGCCCGTGGAGCCGCCGCTCGTCATCGCCTTGAAGGAGGCGGCCATGCGCTCCGGTAACGGACCATCGGACAGGCCCGCATCGGGCGAGTAGCCTTCGGGGAGGCATGGCGTCGGATCATATTCTCCCTGAGCCACGCCAACCACGAGAGCCGGCTTTCCCAGCTCGACGATCTGGTCACGTTCGTGTTTCGGCAGGCGCGACGAAACCGGCTGCGGGGTCGCGCCCAGCTTCCATGTGGCGACGCAGGCCTCGAAGAATTCAATCCCGTTCGGCAGGGCGATGGTGACGAAATCATCCTGTTTCACGCCCAGCTCCGCATAGGCACGGGCAAGCTGGTTCGTCCGCGCTTCCAGACCGGCCCAGGTGACGCCATCGCCTTCATGATCGATCGCGACACGCGCCGGCTGCAGCGCGGCCCAGTGCGCGACGATGCGCGAAAGCGGAATGATGGCCATCCTGTCGTCTCCTCCCGTCGCGCGTCAGATATCTGCGCGCTTCAATAGTCTCTGAAAGCCTTCCCAGAATTCCTGACGGCAGCGGTCCGTCTCCATCAGGATTTCGTGCATCGCCCCTTCGACCGTGACGTGCTCGCAGTCGGGCAGGCGCTTGCATATCTGTTCGTGGGCCGAATTGTCGACCAGCTTCTCTTCCTCTGCCGAGGCAACGAAAACCGGAATGGTGACAGCCTGCAGGGTCTTCGGCCTCGTGAAGGTCTGCAGGATGTTCAGCGATGCACCGAGCCAGCCCCATGTCACAGGGCCCAGCTCAAGGTCCGGCTGCGCGTCGACGAGATCGCGCTGCATCTGCCAGTGTTTCTTGTCGTGCGTGACGATGTTCGTCTCGAAGGTTTCCGGCGGCCCGGGCTGGATGGCATAGTCGCCGGACCGGCCGGTCACCCGCATCGCCCAGACAAGATAGCGCATGCCGAGGAACCGGGATTTCAACCCCCACATCGGCGCGCTGAATGCGGCGGCGTCCACTTTCACAAGACCCTGCGAGATGGCAGCCAGCGCAATTGCCCCGCCCATGGAGTGGGCGACGGACACATAAGGCCGCGGCAGGCGGTCTTCGAGCTTTTCGAGCCCCTTGGCCAGCGCGCCCATGAACGTCTCGAACCGGTCGATATGACCTTTCTTGGTGTCGTCCAGCAGGCGTTCTGACAGGCCCTGTCCCGGCCAGTCGAGAATGACGATGGCGAAGCCCATGGCCTGCAGCTCGCGGCCAACCTCGAAATACTTCTCGATAAACTCCGTCCGGCCCGGGCAGACAATCGCCGTTCCGCGTGGATTGTCCTTCGACAGGGATGGCGCAATACAGGCGCGGAGATTCCGGCCGGCGCTGCCCTTGAACCAGACGAGCTCTGCCCCATCCGGCGGCGGGTTACCGGGAATCAGGACAAATTCATCATGCTGCCGGGGGCGGCTCGCTGTCATGGCATGTTTCCATCAAGGCAAAAGGCCGCCCGCAGGTTTCCCCCGGACGGCCCCTCAGATCAATTCATATCGCCGTCAGATCAGGCGAATTTCTTCATCAGGCTCTGCAGCTGCATCGCAACGGACATGTCGCCGGCCACTTTCAGCTTGCCCTGCATGAAGGCCATGGTCGGGTCCATCGCGCCCTGGGAGATCTTCAGGAAGTCGTCCCAGTTAACGCTGATCGTGGCGTCTGCGTCGCCATCGGAATTATCCGCGGTGCCGTTTGCGCCATCGATAAACAGCTTGCCGATGTCACCGAAATCGAATTTCACCTTCTTGGTGAAATCGCCACCGGCAGTAACGGCTTCATTCGCTTTCGCTGTCAGTTCTGCGAGATCCATTGGGTTCCTCCTTGAATGGATTTGCCCCGATAAAGCAGACCCGCCTTAGGGAAAGCAAGCCCGGAGTCACCAGAAAGCAAAATTGCTGCAAAGGCTCACGCTTCGACGATGACGTCGAAGCCGCCAAAGATCATGCGCTGCCCGTCAAAAAGGTGGCTCGCCATGAGGCCCATTTCCTCGAAGTCACTCATCGCCGCAGGATGCGCGGCATCGCGCACTTCCTTGGAGGGCCAGGTGATCCACGAAAAGACCACCTCCTCTTCAGGCTCGCGCTTCACCGCCATCGGGAAGGACGTCACCTTGCCCTCCGGCACGTCGTTCGCCCAGCACTCGACAACGGCAAGTGCGCCATGGCGGCGGAAAACCACGGCCGCCTCTTCCGCCATCTTCGTGTAGGCCTCGCGATTGGCCGCCGGCACGGCAAGCAGGAACCCGTCTACATATGTCATTGCACTTCCTCCATTGCGTTTTCGAAGGCCGCTTCCATTGCAGCCACATCAAGCTTCACCGCCTGCATCACGGCTTCGGTCTGATCCGGTGTGCCTGCCTTGCGCAGTTCGAAATACTGCCGGGGCACTCGTCATGGCAAAGGCAAGTTCCTGGAGCTGGTCGGCGGCCTTCCCCCAGCCTTCATGGAAGCCCATCGCCTCGTGGCGTTTCATGGCCTCTTCAGACCAGTGCCGGGCCACCGCGCGGTAGAGCGTGGTGCCGTCGCCAAGATCCTTGAAGGTGATGATGCTGGTCATGAAGGGAGGATTTTCGGAGGGCACCCAGTCGCCCACATAGGCATCCGAACCTACAATACGCCGACCGGGAACAACTTCCAGATACTGGCCGTAAAGGTGGTTTACCTCGCCGTCCGGGCCTTCCATGCGGTGATAACTCGCCCCGCCGGGGCGCAAGTCCAGCGTCGCCTCGGTGACTTTCCACGGCTTCGGGCAGAACCACTGGCAGACCAGGTCCGGTTCCGTATAGCAGCGGTAGAGCGTTTGTGCTGGCGCAGCGATGGTCCGCTCAAGGACGAGGTCGAACGGGTGCGGGGTCTCGGGAGCAGTCGGGTCAGCCATGGTTCCTCCTTCAAGGCTTTATTCCGGTAATCTGAACAGCATCCGCACATAGCGGATGAGGTGGTCGGCGGTGTCGCGCGCAGCGGCGGAATCGTTTGTGGCCTTCGCAAGGATGAACGCCCCCTGCAGCACGGCCTGGAAATGCAGCGCAAGGCTCTCGGACGACCAGTCCCCGCCTATGCCATAGGCTTCGCGCGCGGCCTCGATATCCGGAACCAGTGTCAGCCCGTGACCCCAGATGGAATCATGACAGGCCTCGCGGAGGTCCGGCAGCGTCTCATAGGATTCCTGCACCATGGTTCCGGCAAGACAGGTGAACTCCGGCACTGGCCCTTCCAGCATGTTCCGCCGGAATTCGAGATAACCGAGAACCCGGTCGAGCGGGTCTTCGTGCTGCATGTAGGGTGCCGCGCCGAACAGCTCGTTCGCTTGCAGCTTCCACGCCTCCGCTGCCGCCACGCCGAGATCGGTCTTGGACGGGAAGTGATGGAAGAACGCGCCCTTAGTTACGCCCGCCTCGCGGCAAAGATCGTCAACGGATGTCGCATTGAAGCCCTTCTCGCGGACCACCTTCACGGCAGCACCGATCAGCTTGTCACGCGCGCTTGTCCGTTTCCCGGCCATTCCTGCCTCCTCAAGCAAACATACCAACTGGTCGGTATGTGTCAATCGGAATCTTTCCGCGCGGCCACAAGGCCGCTTGACCTCGCCCAGCGGAAGCGTGGAACTTGGCCGCCATGAGCTGGGAAAAATCGATAGAAGAACTCCGCCGCCGGGAAAGGCTGGCCGAGAAGATGGGGGGCGAAGAGCCAGTCTCGCGCCAGCGCGGACGGGGCAAGCTGACCGTGCGCGAGCGGGTCGCCTTCCTGGTCGACCCCGGCAGCTTCCACGAGATCGGCAAGATAGCCGGCAAGGCAACCTATGGTCCGGATGACGAACTGGAGGCGTTCACACCGTCCACCTCCGTCACCGGGCGGGCGACGCTGAACGGACATCCGACCGTTATCCTGGCCGATGATTTCACGGTACGTGGCGGGGCGTCTGACGCCTCGATCTGGCAGAAAATGGTCCAGATGATCCGGATGGCGACGGAATACCGGATGCCGCTGGTGCAGATGATCGATGGCACGGGCGGCGGCGGTTCAGTGAAATCCTTGGAGAAAGACCCCCGCACCTACATTCCCGAAACCCCCGGCTGGAACGAGATCGTCCATGGCCTGACACAGGTGCCGTTCGTCTCGCTCGCCCTTGGCCCCTGCGCGGGCATGGGCGCGGGCCGTGTCGCGGCCAGTCATTTCTCTGTGATGGTGAAAGAGCTGAGCCAAGTGTTCGTCGCCGGCCCGCCGGTCGCCATCGCGCTTGGCGAGGACGTCACGAAGGAAGAACTCGGCGGCTGGAAGATACAGGCGCAGAATGGCACGGTGGACAATGTCGTTGACAGCGAGGCCGATGCCTTCGAGGCGGCCCGGCAGTTCCTATCCTATCTGCCAGCCTCCGTACACCATTTGCCTGAGCGTACACCGCCCACGGATGACCCAAAGCGCAAGGAGGAAAGCCTCCTCTCCCTCGTACCAACAGACGGCAAGACACCGTACAAGCCCCGCAAGATCATCAACGCCACCGTCGACAAGGACAGTTTTTTCGAAATCGGCAAGGAATGGGGCAGGGGCATTGTCTGCGGCCTCGCCCGCATCGACGGCTATCCCGTTGGCCTCATGGCAGGCGACCCCTTCTTCCTCGATGGTGCGTGGACAGCGGATGTCTGCGACAAGGTCACACGGCATATGGATCTCTGCTCGATGTTCCACCTGCCGGTCATCCATTTCGTGGATTGCCCGGGTTTTGCTGTCGGTGTGAAGGCGGAGACGGCAGGCGTAACCCGCGCAGGCGTACGCGCCATGACGGCCGTCTATCAGGCCGATGTGCCGGTGTGCTCTGTGGTGATCCGCAAGGCCTATGGCCTGGCTGGGTCGGCCATGATGAACCAGTCCAGGACAAAGTGGCGCTATTGCTGGCCCAGCGGTGACTGGGGCAGCCTGCCCATGGCCGGCGGTATTGAGGCCGCCTTCCGCAAGGAACTCGCAGAGGCGGAAGATCCTGAAGCCCTGAAGGAACAGCTTTACCGCAAGTTCGACGCGATCCGCTCACCTTTCCGGACGGCCGAAAGCTTCCTCGCCGAAGAGATCATCGATCCGCGCGACACGCGGCCGCTCCTCGTCGATTTCATCCACCATGCGCAGCGCGTACTGGAGCCGGGCGCACGCTCGACCGGCTTCCGGCCCTAGGGCGCCGACATGCCTGTGCCACCGGAATACCTGCGCGTCGGAGAATTCTTCAATGACTTCCTCCTCCGCGTACGCGAGGAAACATCACTCGCGACCCGCCACCAGTCATATACCTGCCTGCAGGCCGTGCTGACCGTGTTCCGCAAGCGCCTGACGCCGGAGCAGGTGATCCGGTTCGCGCAAATCCTGCCGCCTGTCGTCGATTCGATCTTCCTCGACGGCTGGACGCCGGAGGAATTCACACCCGGCTGGGGAACGCGCGCCTCTCAGGCCGGGGAGGTCCATGACCTACGCCGGGATCATAATTTCTCCACGGATACGGCCATTGAAGACATCGCCCGCGCCATCCGAACCACGGTGGGCGATGCAGTGCTCGATGCGGCGCTGGAGCCTCTCGGACAAGGCGCGAAGGATTTCTGGCGGACAGGCGACCGCCACGATCTGCCCTGATTTCCTGCCCCATCTTGCCATTTTGCGGGTTTCATGTGGAGTGATGCCAATATTGGAGGGACACTCATGAAGAAGACATTCCTGATCGCCGCCGCCAGCTTGTTTGCCCTCGTGGCATGTGGCGGGCCGGGCGGAGAGATGATGGAACAAAGTGCGTCGAAGGCCGCGCCGCCACCCCCACCGCCCGCGCCCATCATGGCGGAAAGGGAGATGGCGTTTGACGAAGACGGCATGGGCGGCGCTGGCAACAGCCCCGCCGAGCCGGAAGCACAGCAATATATCGCTTACACACATTCACTCGGCATGCGCCTTCCCGTTGAGTCCATCCAGTCCGTGATGGATGGCCATGTCGCGGCCTGTAATGCGGCCGGTCCGTCGAAATGCATCATCACGAATTCCTGGTACAATTCCTACTCGGAGGATGAAGCCTCTGCCTCCTTACAGATACGTGCCGTACCGGAATGGATCGACACATTCCTGAACCAGGTTGACGCGGAAGCAGAGGGCGCAAACGGCGAAGTCACGAACCGTCATACGGCCGCCGAAGACCTGACGGTTACCATCATCGATACCGGCGCACGGCTGAAGGCCCAGCAAACCCTCCAGAGCCGGCTTGAAGACCTGCTCGCCAATCGCGAAGGAGAACTGGGAGACATTCTCGCGACTGAGCGTGAACTCGCCCGCGTGAACGGCCAGATCGACTCCCTGCAATCGAGCATGAAAGCCCTTATGCTCCGTGTCGAGATGAGTCAGCTGAATGTGAATTACGAAACAAAGCGCAACCCTGTCTCGCGGGGCGCGCTGTCGCCGGTTGGGGAAGCCTTTGGCAGCTTCTTCTACAATCTCTCCAGCGCGCTGGCCGCCGTGATCACGGCCTTTGCCGTCGGCCTGCCCTGGCTGCTGCTGATCGGCGTGTTCCTCTGGGTCTGGCTGAAGCTGATCTGGCCGCGCATCCGCCGCAAGAAGCCCGGCTGAAACAAGACGCCCCCGGTTTGATCCGGGGGCGCTTCCTTATGCCTTCTCGGCAACCTTCTTCCGTTTTGCCTTCGGCTTGTGCTTCGGCAGGAGCAGATGCGCGATCTCCTTCGGCACAATCATCAGCGTCTCATTGATGGCAGCTTCCCAATTGTCGAGGATCTCCTTGCCGCGGACGGACTTTGTCCGTTTCACATGCTCCTCGATCAGGGCATGCGCTTCGGCGATATGCTCATTCGGCATGTCCGACAGTGGATACCAGTCGATAGACGCGGGATTGGCGACACGTTCGAAACGGCTGTCGGGATCCCAGACATAGGCGACCCCGCCCGTCATGCCCGCACCGAAATTGTCGCCGACCGGGCCGAGGATCACAGCCCGGCCGTTGGTCATGTATTCACAACCATTTGCCCCACAGCCTTCAACCACCGTCTTCGCGCCGGAGTTCCGCACAGCAAAACGCACGCCCGCCGTGCCGGACGCGAACAGCTTTCCGGCTGTCGCACCGTACAGGCAGGTATTCCCGATGATCGCATCATTGGAGGCGCGGTGGCGGTCTTTCGGCCGTGGCGCGACAACAATAGTCGCCCCGGACAGGCCCTTGCCGACATAATCATTGGCGTCGCCCACGACTTCCAGCAGCAGCCCCTGCACGGAGAAGGCACCGAGCGACTGGCCAGCGGAGCCCTCCAGCCGGATATGCAACCGTCCCTCCGGAAGCGCCTGCATGCCGAATTTCTGCGTGATGGCCGAACTCGACCGCGCGCCGATGGCCCGCATCGTATTGGCCACGCCATATTCGAGCTGCATCTTCTCACCGCGCTCGAAGAAGGGTTCAGCGTCGCGCAGGATCTGGGCGTCCAGCGTATCCGGCACTTCCTCGCGGCGGTCCGGCTGGTAAAGAACCGGATTGTCCGTATCGACCTGGACCAGAAGCGGGTTAAGGTCGAGGTCATCAAGATGGGTTGCACCACGGCTGACCTGAACCAGCAGGTCCGTCCGGCCGATGGCCTCGTCCAGCGACGTCAGGCCAAGCGAAGCAAGGATCTCCCGCACGTCCTCAGCAATGAAGCTCATCAGGTTCACCACTTTCTCCGGCGAACCGGTGAAGTGCGCGCGCAGCGCCTCGTCCTGAACGCAGACACCGACCGGGCAGGTGTTCGAATGGCATTGCCGCACCATGATGCAGCCCATGGCAACAAGCGCCGCCGTGCCGATGCCATACTCCTCCGCCCCCAGCATGGCCGCGATCACAATGTCGCGTCCCGTGCGAAGGCCGCCATCGGTCCGCAGGGTGACCTTACCGCGCAGATTGTTCAGCGACAGGATCTGGTGTGCCTCAGCCAGGCCGAGTTCCCAGGGAAGGCCGGCATACTTGATCGAGGTCTGCGGGCTGGCGCCCGTACCGCCCACGCCGCCAGCGACGAGAATGACGTCCGCCTTTGCCTTGGCGACGCCCGCCGCGACTGTTCCGACCCCGGATTGGGCAACCAGCTTTACGCAGACGCGCGCGGCCGGGTTGATCTGTTTCAGATCGTAGATCAGCTGGGCGAGGTCTTCGATGGAATAGATGTCATGATGCGGCGGCGGTGAGATCAGCGTCACGCCGGGCGTTGCATGGCGCAGCTTCGCGATCAGCTCCGTCACCTTGAAACCCGGCAGCTGTCCGCCCTCGCCGGGCTTGGCGCCCTGGGCGATCTTGATCTCGATCTCGCGGCACTGGTTCAGATACTCCGCCGTCACACCAAAGCGCCCGGAGGCTACCTGTTTGACGGCAGAGTTCATGTTGTCGCCATTCGGCAGAGGCCTGTAGCGTGCGCGGTCTTCGCCGCCCTCACCGGAAACGGATTTTGCCCCGATGCGGTTCATGGCGACATTCAGCGTGCCATGCGCTTCCGGACTCAACGCGCCGAGGGACATGCCCGGCGTGACAAAGCGTTTGCGGATTTCATTGATCGACTGGACACTGGAGACAGGCACTGGCTCGCCGGCGGATTTGAAATCCAGCAGGTCCCGCAACTGGATCGGGTCGCGCGCATGTACGGCCTCGACATATTTCCGGTAGATCGAATAGTCGCCGCGATTACAGGCAGCCTGCAGCGTATGAATCAGATTACCATCCAACGCGTGCGGCTCTTCCGACGCGCGCAGGCGATAGAAGCCTCCGACTGGCAGCGAAATGATGTCTTCATCGAACGCCGCCTCGTGGCGCATCAGGGCATTCTCCTCAAGTCCCGCAAGACCAAGGCCAGAGATGCGGCTGTTCATGCCGGGGAAGTAGTCCGCCACCAGCGCGCGGGAGAGGCCCAGCGCCTCGAAATTATAGCCGCCGCGATAGGAGGAGATGACCGAGATGCCCATCTTTGAA
>MDSW01203441.1_pt1 | contig 15825 bp, 16 predicted proteins | sample 811171 | NCBI WGS metagenome assembly MDSW01 (sample SAMN05326641, study PRJNA326480) | marine metagenome | isolation source: seawater | place: Atlantic Ocean: North West | collected 2012
ATTATGGCAAGTAAATCCAAAATTGCCGCTGCAGAGCGGCCACCAAAATTTTCGACCCGAACTATTCGTCGTTGCATGCTGTGTGGCAGGCCTCGAGCGGTTTACCGCAAGTTTGGAATCTGTCGCATTTGTTTCCGGAAGTTGGCTGACCAAGGCAACATTCCGGGTGTTCGTAAGGCCAGTTGGTAGGAACGAAATCATATGATGACCGACCCGATAGCCGACATGCTCACTCGTATCCGAAACGCTGTTCGTGTTGAACGGCCAACGGTAGACGTGCCCTTTTCGAAGGTAAAGCGTGGCCTGGCTGATGTATTGAAAAAAGAAGGATTCATTTGGGATTGGCGAGAAGTCGAATCTACGCCGGCTCCGGTGCTCCAACTTGAATTGAAGTATGGTCCGAATGGCGAGCGGTTAATCCGTCATATCAAAAGGATTAGTACACCAGGCAGGCGTGTCTACAGCAGGTCGGCTCGTCTGCGGCCCATTCTTAACGGGCTCGGTATCACAATCCTCTCCACCTCGAGTGGTGTTGTGAGTGACAGAGAGGCTCGACAGAGAAAGCTTGGTGGTGAAGTTTTGTGTGAACTGTGGTGAGTTTTGAGAAAGCAATTGTTAAGTTCGGTATCGATGCACTCAGTCCGATGGTTGTGCTGAGTCGAGAGAAAGGTTTCCAGCATGTCACGAATAGGTAAGTCGCCCGTTGCCATCCCTCAGGGTGTCAATGTGAAGGTCGATAGCCGTTTAGTATCGGTTGAGGGTCCACTTGGCAAGTTGGAGCATGAGCATCACCCTGCAATAAGTGTGGATGTAGATGATTCTGCAGCACTCATCCGTGTTTCAAGGGGTGACGATGCGAAGATGTCGAGATCTTTGCACGGACTGACTCGAGCGTTAGTCAATAATATGGTTGAGGGTGTTACCAAGGGTTATGAAAAACGACTAGAGATCGTTGGAGTGGGTTATCTTGCAATTTTGCAAAAAGATGTGCTGCAATTACGAGTTGGTTTTGCGAACGAACTTCACGTTCCAGTTCCAAAGGGTTTAAATGTTTCCTGCCCTGACCAGACTCATATCAATATTAAAGGCATCGACAAGCAGTTGGTTGGGCAGTTTGCTGCAGAAGTTCGTTCGCTTCGGAAGCCGGAACCGTATAAAGGAAAAGGAATCCGTTACGAAAATGAACAAGTACGTCGCAAGGCAGGTAAGGCAGTCACGAAATAACGCAAGGTGCCCAGTGCGGCTGATAGCGTGCTAATGAGGAGAAATTGAAATGGATCATGCGAAATCAATACTGCGACAGCGAACACGTCGTCGTCATCGCGTTCGCAAGCCGCTTCGAGGTACATCGGAACGGCCGCGGCTATCCGTGCGCCGCAGTCACAAACATATTTACGCACAAGTAATTGATGACGCATCTGGCAAAACGGTTGTCGCAGCAGCGACAGTTGAGCCGCAACTCAAGTCAGATGTTACTTTTGGCGGTAATCGCAGCGCTGCTGTTGCCATTGGCAAGGCTGTTGCTGAACGGGCGAAAGCAGCAGGGATATCACGAGTCTGTTTTGATCGTGGTTCGTGTCAGTATCACGGTCGTGTTGCAGCGTTGGCTGATGCGGCACGTGAAGCAGGATTAGAATTCTAGGCGAAAATTTTTCAGGAGATTAAGCGTGGCAGCAAACACATCAGGTGGACGGGAATCCCGGGCAGGTGGACGAGAGTCCCGGGCAGGTGGCGAATTCACTGAAAGAGTAGTGAAGGTTCGTCGATGTGCGACTGTTGTCAAAGGCGGCCGGCGTTTTAGCTTTGCAGGCCTCGTTGTTGTTGGGAACGGGAAGGGCAAGGTTGGCTGCGGATATGGAAAGGCAAATGAAGTGCCTCCTGCGGTAGAGAAGGGGATTAAGGACGGTATGAAGAACCTTGTCGAGGTTCCTCTGGTGTCCGGAACGATCCCACACCGTGTTGAGGGATGGAGCGGGACATCAAAAATCATTCTGTTGCCTGCCAGCCCTGGTACAGGAATTATCGCTGGTGCTGCAGTGCGAGCTGTGTGTGAATCAGCTGGTATTAAAGATGTGCTGACAAAGTCGCATGGTTCAGTGAATCCATTAAACCTTGTGAAAGCCACGATTAATGGGCTGAAGCAATTGCGAACACTAGAAGATGTAGAACGTCTCCGAGGAGTTGCTCTCTCGGAACATTCATAAGAAAAATGTGACATACGTTCACTTAGAGAAGGATTGATAAAGCAGGTATCTCCATGAGACTCAATGACATTAATAAAAGTGTTCATAAAAACCGTAAGCGTTCGCGAATAGGTCGCGGGCCGGGATCCGGCCACGGCAAGACATCAGGCCGAGGTCATAAAGGTCAGGGCCAGTTGGCTGGTTGGAGTGCTCCTTCGATTTTTGAGGGTGGACGAAGTCCTATTATTCGACGGGTTCCGAAACGGGGCTTTAACAACCGTCATGGCAGAATAGTCAAGAGTATCAACGTGTCCGATCTCGAGTCGGCATTTGAGGCAGGCGCAAATGTCACGCCGGAGCTACTCCGTACGTCTGGTGTTGCAAAAGGTATTTGGCACGAATTGAAGATTCTAGGTGACGGGGAAATTTCAAAGTCATTGTCGGTTTCAGCACATCGGTTCAGTAAACAGGCACGTGAGAAAATCTTGGCGGCTGGAGGAAGCGTAAGTGAGGTGCCCGGCCCAGCGGCTCTCGTGAAGGGGCGAAAGAAGGTTCGGGACGCCGAACAATCAGCATCGCCACAGACGAGTGTTTCAGAGTAGATTAAGGATTCGAATGCAGTGCGTGGCAGTGCCTATCGAGATTTGATTTCCGCAGATGGTTTTTTGGATCACGAAAGCCAGTTACTAATTTTTCAACGAATTCGAAATGCTGAAGGAACAGCCAAGGTTTTTCGGAACAAAGACAGGGAGTCGCTGACGTGTTCGAGAAGATAAGAATCATTTTTACGATTCCAGAGTTACGTCAAAAAATCTTACTGACTCTTGGCCTGCTTGCGATTTATCGTGTCGGGTGGCAGGTCCCTTTGCCAATTGTTGATCCGGCCGCGATGCGAGCCTTTGCCGAGGAGTCGGGTGGAATCAGTGATCTCCTCAAGACGGTTGCAGTCTTTTCAGCAAGCCAACTTTCCCAGGCCACAATCTTTGGGCTAGGGATAATGCCATATATTTCTGCATCAATTATTTTTCAGTTATTGGGTACAGTTTGGCCGCCTCTGGAAAGACTTCAAAAGGAAGGCGAGTCGGGGCGCAAAAAAATCAATGAGTACACACGGTACGCAACTGTTGGCATTTGTCTCCTGCAGAGTTGGGCATATGTTGCGTTTCTTTCGAATACTCGAATTGGTGAAGCGTCTCTTATCCAGTCGAGTTTTCTCGTAGATGGGAGTTTGCCGTTTTCGTGGCAGTTGGTTGCAGTGCTGACAATGACAGCAGGCACCGTCTTTCTCATGTGGCTTGGAGAGCAGATAGATGAATTCGGTATTGGGAATGGAATAAGTTTGTTGATTATGGCAGGTATTCTCGCCGCCATGCCAAGTGCTCTTGTGTCGCTCGCGGGAGACACAAGTTGGGAACTTGGTGGGGGTGGTGGGAAAATGGGTATTGAGACAATTCTTGTTTTGGCCGCCCTTTTTGTTGGCGTTGTCGCAGGGGTAGTCTTTATGACCCAAGGGCAACGACGGATTCCAACTCAGAGTGCGAAGCATGTGCGAGGGAGAAGAGTTTACGGAGGCACTCGTCAATATCTTCCACTTCGTGTGAATCAAGCAGGTGTTATGCCGATTATCTTCGCAAGTTCATTGCTGCTGTTTCCGCAGATGTTTTTTCAGTATTTGAGCAGCGCTTACCCAGGGAATACGGTGCTGGCGGCACTTCACGATTCGTTTACGAGAGGACAGTCGTACCTCTACAATATTTGCTATATCGCGCTTATCTACTTCTTTTGTTATTTTTGGACGGCAATCACATTTAATCCTAAAGAAATGGCCGATAACCTAAAGAACTTTGGCTCGTTTATTCCTGGCTACCGACCTGGAAAGAGAACAGCCGACTATCTTGAGCGGGTCATGGAGCGAATTACATACGTCGGAGCGGGTTTTCTGGCTCTCGTTGCAGTCATTCCAACGATTGTGAGTGGAGCACTTGGCATTCCTGCTCAGATTGCTAGTTTTTACGGCGGCACCGGTTTGCTTATTGCAGTGAGCGTTGCGTTCGATCTCGTTCAAAAAATTGATAGCCATCTTGTGATGCGGAACTACAGTGGTCTGCTGGAGAAGTCATAACTTGATCTGACACAAGCCTATGCAGTTTGGTTGTCTTTTTGCCGTTTGAGCCTTTTACCCCTTGGCTTCATAATCCTTTAGTTTCATTCCACGGTCTTGTAGTCCTATGCGGATAATCCTGATTGGACCACCGGGGGCAGGGAAGGGAACGCAATGCGAGAGACTCGTCAACTTTCTTCGAGTGCCGCACCTTTCGACAGGTGAGATGCTACGAGCCGCCATTGCACAGAAAACAGCTGAGGGAAAAGAGGCCTCTTTCTACATGCAGGCGGGCCAGTTGGTCCCGGATCAGCTCGTACTTGGATTAGTAACGCGCCGACTGAAGGACCAGGATTGCCGGGGAGGCTGCCTTCTTGATGGGTTCCCGAGAACAATTAATCAGGCCGAAATGCTTGACGATCTTCTCGAGCGGCAAGCAATGAGCGTTGACGGCGTGATCGAACTGTCTGTTCCTCAAGAAGAGCTTGTCCGTCGTATGCTGGCACGAAAACGAGAAGACGATAGCCCAGAAGTTTTCGCTCGCCGAATCGAAAGTTTTGAAAGACAGACGGCTCCTCTTCTAAAATATTATAAATTGCAAGGAAAATTAAGAAGTGTGAACGGGCTGGGTTCTGCTGATGATATCTTTGACCGGGTTCGGCAGGCAATCCGTGCATTTCGTCGAGCAAAACGCTAGAACATTTTAAAAAGGTCATACAGTAAACTGAAGCGTTTCGGATAAGCAATGTATTGTTGAGGAGAGGCCACGGCAGGTTTTTTTCTGCCCCCTCGGTAGTCCTGGTGAAGAGGAAGAACTGACGTGCTGAAGCTAAAATCGAGTCGAGAGATACAGGCCATGCGAAAGGCTGGCCTTGTTGTTTGGGAAGCCCATCAAATTGCCAAACGTCTTGTTCGTCCAGGAGTCACAACTGGTGAAATTGATAGGGCAGTGGAGAAGTTCTTTGAGGAGCAAAATGTAGTGCCACTCTTTAAGGGTGTCCCGGGGCGAGTGCCTTTTCCCGCCGTATGCTGTATATCGGTAAATGATGAAGTCGTCCACGGGATTCCTGGTTCTCGGAAGTTAGTGGAAGGCGATATCATCAGCATCGATACCGGCTGCAAATTGAAGGGCTGGTGTGGTGATTCCGCCTTTACGCATGCCGTTGGCCAAGTAGATGACGATGTTCAGAAACTCTTGGACTGTACGTCGGGTGTTCTGGAGTTGGCGATCAAACTTATGGGCTCACGAAATCGTTGGGGTGATGTTGCATCAGAAATGGCCACCTTTGTTCGAGATTATGGGTTTGCCGTTGTCGAGAATTTTGTCGGTCACGGCATAGGCAAGAACATGCACGAGGATCCTCAGGTGCCAAACTTCTGCTCTCCGTCGTTTCGTCGTAAGCATGATTTCGAGCTGGAGCCAGGGCTTGTTATTGCGGTGGAACCCATGGTGAACATGGGGACCAAAAAAGTACGACCACTGCCAGATTTCTGGACCCAATCAACAGCTGATGGGAAGTACAGTGCTCATTTTGAGCACACAATAGCAATGACAGAGGATGGGCCGTGGGCGCTCACAGCGGACCCCCGATCTGGAGAAGAAGAGGAAACGACTGGTGCTGCGACGACGACTCAGGGGTAACTGGTCCATGCTCAACTCGCCTCATGTCTGCTTGGAATTCGCTCGATAGCCGGAAATTCGTGGGCCTACTTGTGAACTACCGTTTGCCGTGGCTATACTTCGAGGCTTCGATTTGTTCAGATCAACTGTCTTACTATTGCCGTGAGGTATGGCGCTGTTGCGTCATGATTTCAATGAAAGTGCGTGCCAGCGTCAAACGTATTTGCGATAAATGCAAGATTGTCCGCCGTCGCGGAGTAGTCTTCGTTTTATGCGACAATCCGCGGCATAAACAACGACAAGGCTAGTAGAACGGTTGAGGAAGTGCCGTTATCTGGCGAATCGATTGATTGAGTCAAAGTAGGTAGTGCTGGAGGCTTGGCGGTTGACCAAACCCAATCGCCAGATTCCAACTGCTGATTTAATTCAAGGTGTATCACAAATAGATTTGGTTCGTTCCTGAAAGCTTACCTATGCCACGTTTGCTCGGTGTTGACATACCTTCCGACAAAAAGACTATTTATTCACTTCAGTACCTTTATGGTGTTGGGCCTCGCGTTGCAAGGGAACTTTGCCGCAAGGCTGGCGTGAGTCCTGAAGCTCAGGCAAGGGAACTTCATGAGGACGAGCTAGCGCGTATGGCTTCGTTGCTCGACAAGGATTATGTCGTCGAGGGGCAGTTGCGGAGACAAGTGGCCCAAGGGGTTTCTCGCTTGAAAGACATTGGTTGCTATCGTGGGATTCGCCATCGACGTGGCCTTCCCGTTCGTGGGCAGCGTACTCGAACAAACGCAAGGACTCGTAAGGGCCCGAAGAAGACGGTTGCCGGCAAGAAGGGTGTGAAGGATCTTAAGTAACTTGTAGGAATGTAAGACAGGAACAGTTTCAGAGCCGAGTGATACAAAACAACAGAATTCGACAGGAAGGAAAGTGGTAAGCCCGATCAAGTGAACTAGGGCGACTGAATAATGGCCAAGACAGCGAAAACAAAAAAGAAAAGTGTGTCCTCGGGAATAGCATTCGTTGACGCAACTTTTAACAACACAACGGTTACAATCACAGACCAGCGGGGTGATACGCTTTGTTGGGCAAGTGGTGGAACGTGTGGTTTTAAGGGAAGCCGTAAAGGCACCCCATTTGCGGGACAGATGGCTGCTCAGCAGGCGGCTGAAAAAGCATCAAAGTTCGGCGTGAAGGACCTCGAAGTCCGTGTGAAAGGGCCAGGAAGTGGTCGCGAAAGTGCCATTACTGCTCTTCAGGCGGCTGGCATGAATGTGAAGAGTATTGAAGACATTACTCCACTGCCCCATAACGGGTGTCGCCCACCAAAGAAACGGCGTGTTTAAACGTGAAGTCGGCGTTGATGCTGCAGCTATCGTCAACAGTTGAATTCCTGAGTGTGTAATTGAGAATAGAAGGTACTAAGGAGAACCATATGCATATCCGCTGGCGAGGCCTCGAACTACCAGGCTCCGTTGTCGCCGATACCGCGACGCTGACGAATACTTATGGCAAGTTTACAGCCGAACCTTTTGAAAGAGGTTTTGGGACGACTGTTGGAAATAGTCTTCGTCGTATTCTGCTATCAAGCCTTGAAGGTAGTGCTGTAACTCAGATCAAACTTGGTGGAGCACAGCATGAATTTACGACCATAAAGGGTGTTCAGGAGGATGTAACAGACATCGTCCTTGCTGTGAAAAGCATGGTTGTGAAGAATCATAGTGATTCAACACGGGTTGTTCATGTCGAGAAAAGCTCGAAGGGCCCGATTACGGCTGCTGACGTTCAGACAGATGAGTCTGTTGAAGTTGTAAACAAGGATCTTGTGCTCGCAACTCTTACAGACGATGTTCCATTTGAACTGGAGATGGTGATTGAAAATGGTCGTGGGTATGTGCCAAGTAGTGAGCACAGTCCGGACGGGCATGAGATTGGTATCATTCCTGTCGATGCAGTATTCAGCCCGGTCACTCGTGTGCGATACGAGGTTGAGGAAACGCGTGTTGGCCAAAAAACAAACTATGACAAGCTGACTCTTGAAGTTTGGACTGATGGCACAATCACTCCGGAAATGGCACTTGTTGAGGCGGCTAAGATTCTTCGCAAGCATCTTAATCCGTTTGTTGGGTACACCTCTCCGGGGGCATCAATACATGCAGCTTCAGGTGACAGTGCTTCTCCAAGTGAAGGTGTTCTTGATCTCGAAAAGCTTGAGGCTCCCCTTGAGAGTCGCCTTGGAATGTTAGTTTCCCAGTTAAATCTTTCGCATCGTGCTGAGAATAGTTTGATTCGGAATGATATTACGACCCTCGGTCAGTTGGTTGTGAAGACTCGCGAAGAAGTTGCAAATTTGCAGAGTGCCGGCGAGACGACGCTGCAGGAAATTGAAGAAAAGCTCAAAGAGCTTGGTGTTTCGTTTGGTATGGAGTCAGCAGGAATGCATTCCTGAATTTCGGCAAGGCAAATTTCAGAGATCGAAAGAAGAAAAGGTTGAACAATGCGTCATCGTCGCAAGGGTCGAGTGCTCGGTAGAAGTCCTTCTCACCAGCGAGCTATGCTTCGAAATCTTGCTTCATCGCTCGTTCTTACCGAGCGAGAGTTTGAGCCAGGAGAACCGGGTGCTCCGAAAGTAGCCGGACGAATCGTGACGACTGTCGCGAAGGCGAAGGAAGTTCGTCCGTTGGTCGAACGGTGCATTACGATAGCGAAGCGGGGGCTGCTGGCGGAGCAAGCGGCTGAGGCATTTGCAGCGTCCGCAGACCGAGATACAGCAGAGTGGAAGAAGTGGCGGCAGAGCGAGCAGTGGCAAAAGTGGGCTCAGGCGATGGCCCCTGCGGTAACGGCTCGACGTCGAGTGCTGAGGCTTCTCGGTGATAAGCAAGCAACTCGAATTCTCTTTAGCGAGGTTGCGCCTCGGTTTTCGAATCGTCCGGGTGGGTACACTCGGATTCTCAAGTTGGCGGTGCCCCGTCTCGGTGATGCAGGGCCTCGGGCAATACTTGAGTTTGTCGGTGAATCTGTCTCGGCTGCACCGGTTGCCCCCGAACTCGAATCAGCCAACTCATAACCAATTTTCTCTCGGCTGAAATAGAGCCATAGGTGTTTGGACCACCCTGTTGGTTGCGTGTAGGCTTGACTCTTGCGTGCTAAGGGGAAACTATACAATCGGCTTGCTGCGCGATTGTCTAAAGTGAACGCGAGGGTGCCGAATAATGACAGGGGAATACCCAAGGAAATATGACGGCTTCACCAGTCGAGTTGTGGTGAGGCTCTTTCTGTTTTCAATGGTGCTGTTCGCATTTCCGTACGGCACTGTGCCCCTTTATGCCGACAATTCATCAGTGGTTCCTCAGGTTGCATTTATTGATGATCAGATTGAAGCAGCTTGGGTAGACGCGAATATCAAGCCAGCAGAGCAAGCCGAAGATCTCGAATGGTGCCGACGTGTCTACTTAGACCTCATTGGGAGGATTCCGACTGTTGATGAGGTGTTGCAGTACAAAAATGATAGCAGCCACAACCGACAATCAGTTCTTGTCGATCGTCTTCTCGGTGAAGAATACACATGGGAGTATGCAAAGCATTGGGCAAACGTATGGACGACGATACTCATTGGTCGAGACACTGATAATCGGATGATCGATCGAGATGGTATGCGAAAATATTTGCAGACCGCGTGGGAGGCAAATATTCCTTATGACCAATTCGTTGAGGAGTTGCTCACCGCAACAGGAGACAATGCTGCGAGGGAAGATGCCACGCTATTTAATGGAGCCACAAATTTCCTGAGCGGGAAGCTTGCTGATGGAGGTTTGCAGGCAACGGCGAAAACTGCACAAATTTTCTTAGGGCTCCAGGTTCAATGCACGCAATGCCATAATCATCCGTTTAACAGCGGTGTAAAGCAGAACCAGTTTTGGGAGTTGAATGCGTTTTTCAGGCAGACCCGAGCTTTGCGGCGGTTTGACGGAGGGCGTCGCGTTGCATGGATCGAACTTGTTGATGAAGACTTTGCTGGTCAGGAAGGTGATCCAAACGAAGCAGCAATTTTCTATGAACTGAGAAACGGTTTGGTCAAAGTTGCATATCCTGTTTTTGTTGATGGAACTGAGATCTCACGAAGTGGGCTGTTGCCCGGTCTACTCGAAGACGGAACGACGTATGGCGTGAATCGTCGCAGGGAATTGGCTTCTTTGATTCGGTCAAATCCATTGTTTCCCAAAGCTATTGTGAATCGTGTCTGGGCCTATTTTCTTGGTTATGGATTTACCACACCAATAGATGATTTTGGTGCCCATAATCCACCAACGCATCCTGCCTTGCTCGAAGGGCTGGCTCAAAGGTTCGCTGAATACAGTTATGATCTGAAGTCACTGATGCGTTGGATTGTCTTGTCAAAACCGTATAGCCTAACCAGTCGCATGAAGGCAGAAAGTACGGCGGATGCACCGGACTCTGGTGAGCAGCCGCACTTCAGTCGTTTTTATGTCAGGCAAATGCAGCCAGAGCAACTCTATGAATCTTTGCTTGTGGCTACCAAAGCAGATCGTAGCGAGGCTGCAGGCCGTCAAGATCGCTGGTTGTCGCAGTTTGTAATTGCGTTTGGTACAGATGAGGGTGATTCGAGCACGACATTTAACGGAACCATTCCTCAGATACTGATGATGTTCAATGGTGATCTGATTCAGGCAGCTACGTCATTCAATCAAGACGGATTTCTTGACCAAATAGTGCTGGCAAATCGAACAAATCGAGACAAGATTAATGCCCTTTATGTAGCAGCTCTTGCAAGATGGCCGTCGTCAAGCGAACTGCGGTATGCAAATCACTTGCTCCTTGCTCGCAAGGGACAGGTCAAAGAGGCGTTGCAAGACGTATGGTGGGCACTGCTGAACTCAAATGAGTTTATTTTAAATCACTAGCGAGGACGGTGTTATATGGATAGGACAAGTTATCGATCTGTACCGTGTGGGAAGAGAAGTCGTAGGAGTTTTCTTTCACATCTTGGCGGATTGGCAGCATTGTCGACTCCCTTTGCATCATTTACGAATTCGTTGCTTGCCAATGCCGAGGAGCTCAAAAAACAGCACAAGTCTGCGATTCTCCTGTGGATGGGTGGAGGTCCAAGCACGATGGATATCTGGGATCTCAAGCCAGGTCAAGCAACAGGCGGGCCATTTCAGCAGATTGCAACATCTGCTGACGGTATAGCGATCAGCGAACACATGCCAATGATGGCCAAGCAAATGCACCATCTTGCAATCGTTCGTTCGATGAGTACGCGTGAGGCTGATCACCAAAGAGGGCGTTACTACATGCATACCGGGTTTGTCCCAAATCCGAATGTAGAGCATCCTGGGTACGGGTCACTGATTGCTCATGAATTAGCGACGGCAGTCCCATCACTTGAAATCCCACCCTTCGTTTCAGTTGGTGGTGGCAGTGTTGGCCCTGGCTTTCTTGGTACATCGTGGGCGCCATTTGTTGTCAGCCCTCAAGGAGACGTGAAGAACCTCGAGTCACCAGTGTCTGAAGAGCGGCTGCTAAGTAGGCTTCAGATGCTTGCGGCCATTGAGGATCGATTTATTCAGGAAAGACGAGGCCAGTTACCAAAAGATCATCGAGAAATTATCGGTAAGTCGGTCCAGCTCATGTCAAGCAGCCAGCTTGCGGCATTCAAAGTTTCAGAAGAGCCAGCATCTGTGCAGGAGAGATACGGAGAGACAAATTTTGGACGGGGGTGTTTGATGGCCCGGCGGCTGGTGGAAGTTGGTGTGCCTTTCGTTGAAGTCAATCTTGGTGGTTGGGATAATCACAGTAACATTTTTGGGACGCTGGCTGATCAAAGATTGCCAAATCTTGATAGAGCCATGAGTGCACTAATCGCTGATCTTGCTGATCGAGGTATTTTGGATACGACGGCTGTAATTTGGATGGGTGAATTCGGAAGAACGCCCACAATAAATGGAAATGGTGGCCGTGATCATTGGGCACGAAGTTGGAGCGCTGTTGTTGGTGGGGCAGGGTTTAATCGCGGTGTTGTCGTTGGGGAAACAAGTGCTGATGGGCGGGAAGTTGTCAGTGAACCGTATTCATCTCAGGACTTGATGACGAGCGTTCTAAAATCACTCGACATTTCGCTTGAGACAACATTTCGTGCAAAAAACGGTCGACCAATGAAAATTGCAAATGGCGGCCAGATTATTCCAGGTCTCTTTTAGCTAGAAAAGTGGAAAACCTCCTGAAATGAGACCACGAAGTGGCTCGAGATCCTAGGCAGGCTAAACTTGTCGCGCAGGACTCGTTTTTCTGAAACTCTGTGAGGAAGCCATGGCTGTTGATCTCGAACGTGAGAATTGGTCTGTTGCCGACTCTACAGATCTCTACGAGGTTGCACGTTGGGGTAATGGTTATTTCTCGATTGCCGATAACGGCAATCTACTTGTTCATCCAGATAGAAACCCCAAGCGGCACGTTGATCTCAAAGAACTTATCGATCGACTTCAAGTGCGAGGCATTGATCTCCCAATTCTGCTGCGATTTGGGGAAATTCTGCAGCATAGGCTTCAAGAAATTCATCAAGCCTTTTCCTCTTCAATGAAAGAAAGTAGCTACCAAGGTAACTACTGTTGTATCTATCCTATTAAGGTAAACCAGCAGCGACAGGTCGTCGAAGAGGTCTTGCGATTTGGTCGTCCCTATCAATTCGGGCTCGAGGCAGGTAGTAAGCCGGAGTTGCTTGCGGTTGTCGCGTTGGCAGACAACGAGACTCCAATCATCTGCAATGGCTTTAAAGACGCAGAGTTCATCGAGATGGTTATGTTTGCACAAAAAATTGGCCGGAACATCATTCCTGTAGTGGAGAGGTTCTCTGAACTTCCGCAGCTCTTGGATTGTGCGGAAAGAATTGGTGTCCGGCCAAATATAGGGATGCGAATGAAGTTGGCGACCAGAGGGAGTGGTCGATGGCATGCATCGGCTGGTTTTCGGAGCAAATTTGGATTAAGTGTCTCTGAACTTATGAAGGGAGTCGATCTCTTGGCTGGCCGTGATATGAGTGACTGTTTCCAGTTGTTACATTTCCATCAAGGCAGCCAAATAACAAATATACGACACATTAAAGCAGCGCTGAATGAATCAGCTCGCGTGTATGTAGAGCTTGTAAAACGTGGCGCAGGCTTAAAGTTTCTCGATGTCGGTGGCGGCTTAGGCGTTGATTACGACGGATCGCAAACAAATTTTGAGTCGAGCGTAAACTACAGTCTTCAAGAGTACGCAAACGACGTTGTCTCTCATGTTCAGAATGTTTGTGATGATGCAGGTGTTGAGCATCCAACCATAATGTCGGAAAGTGGTCGGGCCGTGGTTGCATACCATAGCATGCTGGTATTCAGCGTTCTGGGGGTTTCAGAACAAGCGAGTCACCAAAACATTGGCCAGCCATCGCCGAATGTAGAACAGCCAGTTCAGGATCTGCTTGAGACTTTTGAAGGTCTTAGTGTCAGGAATTTGCTTGAGTCGTATCATGATGCACAGCAGTCGCTTGATACTGCGATGAATTTGTTTGCGAGTGGCTATCTGCCACTCGATCAGCGAGCACTCGTAGAGCAGGTGTATTGGTCGATTTGTCAAAGAATTAACAAGCTTTCGAAACAGCTCGAATACATTCCGGAAGAAATCGAGGCAATCTCACCGAGTCTTTGTGATACGTACTTCTGTAATTTTTCGTTATTCCAGTCGATTCCGGATTCGTGGGCTATAAAGCAGCTTTTCCCGTTGATGCCAATTCACCGATTGCACGAGCGCCCCGACTGCTCGGCAGTTCTTGGAGATGTGACGTGTGATTCCGATGGTAAGATTGAGCAGTTCATTGATCGTCGCGATGTGAAACGGTCCCTTCCTTTGCACTCGCTCAGGAATGAGCCATATTATCTTGGTGCATTTCTTGTTGGTGCATACCAAGAGATTCTTGGCGACCTTCATAATCTCTTTGGGGATACCCACGCTGTTCATATTAGCTCAGATGACCACGGAAGAGTCGCCGTGGATACAGTTGTGAAAGGAGACACCGTTAGCCAAGTGCTTCAGTACGTTGAGTTTAATCCCGAAGAGCTGGCAAAAAATCTTCGATGTTCGATTGAAGAGGCTGTTCGTGATGGCTTGATAAGTGATGGGCAGGCAGGTCGTTTTATTCGTTTCTATGAAGATGGCCTAGGTGGCTATACCTATCTTGAGGAGTCGACTGTGCCAGAGAGCAGTTGAGTAAAACGTGCAACTCATTCGTCTTGGGGCGGCCGCCCTGAATCAAACACCATTGGACTGGGAAGGCAATCTGAGCCGGATCGTATCAGCGTGCGAAGAGGCTCGTCATCGACAAATTTCGATCCTCTGTTGTCCAGAACTCTGTATCAGTGGATACGGTTGCGAAGATGCGTTTCATTCGTCGGGCGTCCTTTCAACGGCTATGGACATGTTGCTCGAACTTGAACCGGTTAGCCGTGGGCTTGTTTTGGCTGTTGGTTTGCCAGTGCGATGGGCCAGTGGTGTTTACGATGGGGTTGCTTTACTCGTCGATGGTGACCTTCTCGGCATTTCTGCAAAGCAGCACTTGGCGGGTGATGGTCTGCATTATGAGCCTCGTTGGTTTCGTCGCTGGCAATCAGGACGTCAGGATGTGGTCACGGTGTCTGGACGTCAATTGCCTTTTGGTGATCTGCGATTTAATTGTGGTGGAGTTCGAATCGGCTTTGAGATATGCGAAGACGCATGGGTTGCAGATCGGCCAGGTGCGCGACTCGCTGCCCGTGGAGTGGATGTGATTTTGAATCCATCTGCCAGTCATTTTGCTTTTGGTAAGGATGAGATCCGTAGAAGATTTGTCTTGGAAGGGGCTCGTGCTTTCGCCTCTGCATACGTGCTGGCGAATCATCTTGGGAATGAGGCCGGGCGAATTGTTTACGATGGCAGTACGCTGATTGCTGCCCCTTCTGGTCTTGTGGCTCGTGGCAGGCGGTTCTCCTTCGCAGATGTTTCCGTTGTTGATGGTGATGTTGATATTGATGCCATGCGCCTAATTCAGGCAAGAGGTAATTGGCATACGAGTGTTCCGGATCAGTGCGATGTCGTATCGCACAATTTCACATTCCCTCCTCTTTCTCCTCGTGCCCCATCGAATGGCGGAGACAGTCGAGATGAGTGGGAGCGTAGCCAGAAGCCGGGTGTTTGTAAGAAAGAGGAATTTACACGCGCGGTATCCCTTGGGCTCATGGACAGTTTGAGAAAAAGCAAAAGTCGTGGGTTCGTGGTAAGTGCAAGTGGTGGCGCAGATTCCTCAGCAGTCATTTGCCTCATCGCGATAGGGGTTGCAATGATTGCCCGGGAACACGGATCTGATTCTGTAAAGAGAATCGGCCTTGGTGATGCCTTAATTTCCAATCTCCGTGAGCTATCGGGGAGTAGTTATTCAGATCCAAGCGTTCAAGCAATTGTTGCTGAAATACTCACATGCGTTTACCAATCAACGGTACATTCAAGTACGACAACCAGGGAGGCGGCGCGCGGAATCGCGTCTGCTGTTGGAGCAAAGTTCCATGAATTCGATGTCGAATCACTGGTGCAAAAATACGAAGAACTGGCAGAGGCAGTCATTGGTAGAAAACTTAGTTGGGAGAGTGACGATATTGCCCGGCAGAATATTCAGGCTAGGGTGCGAGCGCCTGGAGTTTGGCTGTTGGCAAATCTTTATAATGCGATGCTTGTTGCAACGAGCAATCGATCAGAAGCTGCCGTTGGCTATGCAACCATGGATGGAGACACCGCTGGCGGAATAGCACCGATTGCAGGTATAGACAAAGCGTTTCTCCGAGAATGGCTTACTTGGATTGAACATGAGGGCCCTCAGGAGGTTGGGCCGCTCTCTA
>MDSW01172630.1_pt1 | contig 15823 bp, 11 predicted proteins | sample 811171 | NCBI WGS metagenome assembly MDSW01 (sample SAMN05326641, study PRJNA326480) | marine metagenome | isolation source: seawater | place: Atlantic Ocean: North West | collected 2012
CCAATACCAAATGTGTCCAGATCATTAATATCACATACCATTCCTTGAGTATTATCATTAGGATCTACCCAAAAAACAACGCCTCCTTGATGAAAATCTCCTACTACTGCTTGAGAAAACAAATTATTAGAATAGATAAATAAAATTGAAATAAGAAATATTAATTTTTTCATAATCATGTTTTTTGTTAATCTATTAATTTAAGTTGCTAACTTAAGAATTATTAATCTATCTAATCATTATTTTTATTTTATCTAAAGATTTAATCTTTGATATAAACTCTTTATTGAGATCTACTTTAATTTTTCTAGAAAGTAAATCAACCTCATATTTATTTAAATAGTCAACAACATTTATTACAAGAGAATGTTTTCCTTTATTTTCACTGACTAAATTAACTAACTCTTTAGAAAAAGAATCTGAAATTTGATTGATATCTATTCTTAGAACGATATCTCTCACCTCTTTATCAATTAACTCAGATAATAAATTCATCGATGAAACCTTAAACTCCAGATCATCATTATAAAATTTCTTTTTAACCTTACCTGTTAAATGTAATAACCAACCAACTGTAAGATAAGCCTTATAATTAATATAATCATCCCCAAATAAATAAAAACTAAATGAAGCATGATAATCCTCAAGATGCAAAACACCAAACGGCTTACCTGTTTTAGTTTCTTTATGTTCAACATTAGTTACAACACCTGCAAAACGCAGATCCTTACCTTTGATTAAATCCATATTACTAAGCATTGACAAATTTCCATTGCAAAAATTATCAATCTCTAATTTAAAATCATCTAAAGGATGTCCAGAAATATAAATACCAACTACATCTTTTTCTTTTGAGAGCAACTCCATAGTTGTCCAAGAAGGAGTTTCAATAGGCAATGGAGCTTGAATAGAAGCATCTTCACTTTCACCAAACATATCAAACTGATTAGAATTTGAGTTATCTTTAACTTTATTACCAAACTTTATCATTCTTTCTAGATAAGTTTGCCCATTATCTTCTTGAGCAAAATATTGTGATCTTTTTAATTCAAAAGAATCAAAACCACCTGCACAAACTATACTATCAAGCGTTCTCTTATTTGCTGATCTTAAATCCACTCGTTTCATAAAATCATCAAATGCAGTATACTTTCCCTCTTTTCTTTCATTTACGATTGCACGGACAGCACCTTCCCCTACTCCTTTGACAGCTCCTAATCCAAAACGGATCTCACCTTTATTATTTACAGCAAACTTATAGAAACTTTCATTTACATCAGGACCTAAAACAGAAACACCCATCCTCTTACATTCTTCCATATAGTAAGTGATATCCTTAATATCTCTCATGTGACTTGTAAGTAATGAAGCCATCAACTCAGAAGGATAATGTGCCTTTAAATATGCAGTTTGATATGCAATAAGAGCATAGCAAGTAGAATGTGATTTATTAAATGCATAAGATGCAAAAGCTTCCCAATCAGACCAAATCTTTTCTACAGTTTCTAAAGCAAAACCATTAGACTCACATCCTTTAAAAAATTTAGGCTTTAACTTATCCAGCACAGATTTAATCTTTTTACCCATTCCTTTTCTAAGCATATCAGCATCACCCTTAGAGAAACCAGCCAATTTCTGAGAAAGAAGCATTACTTGCTCTTGATATACTGTAATCCCATATGTACTAGAGAGATACTCTTCCATCTCAGCTAAATCATATTCTATTTCTTCTAACCCATGTTTACGCTTAATATAATTGGGAATATACTCCATAGGACCAGGACGATATAGAGCATTCATTGCGATTAAATCATCAAATTTATCAGGCTTAAGGTGTTTTAAGTGGGCTTTCATTCCATCTGAAGAAAACTGGAAAATACCAGAGGTTTCACCCTTTTGAAAAACATCAAATGTAGAATCGTCATCTAAAGGTATACGATCAATATCTATATCTTTATCATGAAGTTTTTTAATAATCTTTAAACAATCTTTAATAATTGTAAGATTCTTAAGACCAAGAAAATCCATTTTTAACAATCCAGCATCTTCAACAACACTATTATCAAATTGAGTAACCATTAGTTCAGAATCCTTAGAACGTGTCATGGGTATTAAATCTATTAATGGTTCTGGAGTAATAATAACTCCACATGCATGAGTACCAGTATTTCTTACATTTCCTTCTAATTTCCTAGCAAGGTTAATTGTATCAGCGGTTAAATTATTTCCTTTAGACAAAGATACTAACTCCTTTGCTCCTGCAATCTGATCTCCTTTTAACTCCGCTTTCATCCTCTTCTCATCCCATGAAAATATCTTATTTAATGAGGTGAAATCAGGAACTAGCTTAGCTGCTCTATCTGCCTCAAATAAAGGAAGATCTAAAGCTCTTGCAGTGTCTCGAATAGAGGATTTAGCAGCCATTGTACCATACGTAATAATTTGAGCAACATTCTCTTTACCATATTTATTAACTACCCAATCAATAATACGTCCTCTACCTTCATCATCAAAATCAATATCAATATCAGGCAAGGATATACGCTCAGGATTTAAAAAACGCTCAAAAAGAAGATCATACTTAATAGGATCAACATTAGTGATCTTAGTACAATAAGCTACTACAGAACCTGCAGCAGATCCTCTTCCAGGGCCTACAGAAACATCCATCATTCTAGCCTGTTGTATAAAATCCTGAACAATAAGAAAATAACCTGGATAAGCAGAATTTTCAATTACGCTCAACTCAAAATCTATACGTTCTTTTATTTGATCAGTAAGTTCAAGATAGCGCTCCTTAGCTCCTTTATAAGTAAGATGTCGTAAATAAGCATTTTCACCCCTCTTACCTCCATCCTCTTCATCTTTTATATCTATAAACTCTAATGGAATATCAAACTTAGGAAGCAATACTTCACGCGACAATTCATATGATTCAATCTTATCAATAATATGAGAAATGTTATCAATTGCTTCTGGAAGGTCTGAAAATAATTCTTGCATATCACGAGAAGATTTAAAATAAAACTCATCATTAGGAAAACCGTAACGATATCCTCTTCCATTACCTTTAGGAGTAGATTGTTGTTCACCATCTTTTACACAAAGAAGGATATCATGTGCATTAGCATCGTCTTTATCCAAATAATAAACATTATTTGATGCAATAATCTTTACATTATACTTTCTTGCAAAAGCAATCAAAACCTTATTTACGTGCTCCTCTTCTTCTATTTTATGTCGATTAATTTCTACGTAAAAATCAGATGAGAAAGTATCAACCCACCATTTAAACTCTTCCTCAGCCTGCTGTTCCCCAACATTTAGAATAAGATTAGGAATTGCACCATATGTACTACCTGTTAAAGCGATTAAGCCTTCTTTATATTGATCGATTAAAGCTTTATCAACTCTAGGCACATAATAAAATCCATAAATATTACCCAATGATGAAAGTTTTGATAAATTATGAAATCCTTGTTTATTTTTACATAAAAAGGGAATCTGATATCCATAATCCTTAGTAGCTTTATCTGAGTGATCTTTACAGACATTAAGCTCACATCCTAACACAGCTTTTAAAGGGCGTATTTCTTCTTCTTTGACTGCAGTATTTATAGGATGATTATTTACAGCATCAATAAATTTATAAGCACCAAACATATTAGTATGATCAGTTAAGCCTATAGCAGGCATATTAAACTCTGCAGCTCTATCAACTAATTGCTTAATATTAATAGTAGCTTGTAAGACAGAAAATTGAGAATGAACATGTAAATGAGCAAAAGGAGAATTAGAAATTACTTTATCTAATTTCTTATCATTAACAATAACATTATCCAGATTTTCAACATCCTTAATAGAACCATATGGTTGTATATTTAAGCCAATTAATTCAAAAGGTTTTTGATTGATTTCTTTATAAGTTTTTAACTCATTAGCAGTTAATCCTGCAGACTCATGATTGATAACCTCTATACGAACTAACTCAAGAAAACACCTTGCAGTTGCTTCGACATCAGCAGATGCATTATGTGCCTCAGCAAATTCCTCTCCAAAAAGTTTAGTATGCAACTCTGTTAAAGAAGGCCATTTAAAACCACCACCCCTTCCTCCAGGTATCGCACAATAATTTGTAGCGTCATTCTTGGTATCTAAAGATGGAAAATCAGCTAATAAATTCGGCATATCTTTTCTAAGAAACTCACACCCTAAAATATTCTTATCAAAATCTACATTATGTCCAATAATAAACTTAGATCTCTTAATATCTGCTACAAATTCTAATAGTACCTTATTAAGTGGTACGCCCTGTTTATTAGCCCTATCAGTTGAGATTCCATGAATCTTTTCTGCATTAAAAGGAATATTATACCCTTCAGGTCTTATAATATAATTCTTAACATCAATTAGCTTTCCTTGCTTATCATGTGTTTGCCATGCTAATTGAACACACCTTGGCCAATTATTAAAATCAGTTAAAGGTGCGTTCCAATTTTGTGGCAAACCAGTAGTTTCTGTGTCAAATATCAGATACATAAAGAATTTTTCAAGCTTAAAGAAATATAATTGTAAATTTAACAAAACAAAAAAGTCAGCTCTTCTGTTCAAAGCTGACTTTTAAAAATGTTAGTAAGTTTTGTTTTACTGTATAAAATTCATTTCTCGCATCCAATCATCATTAAAAAGCTTACCTACATAACGCGTACCATGATCATGAAAAATTACAACTACAATATCATCCTTTGTTAATCGATCTTTTAATTGATTGATTCCTGCTACAGCACTCCCAGCTGAATATCCTACAACAATACCTTCATCTCTACTTAATCTTCTAGCCATAACAGCACCATCTTTATCAGTTACCTTCTCAAAATGATCTATAATATCAAAATTAACATTATCTGGAAGAATATCTTCTCCTATTCCTTCTGTAATATATGGATATATTTCACTCTCATCAAACTTACCAGTCTCATGATACTTTTTAAAAACTGAACCATAAGTATCAATGCCCCAAATCTTAATATCTGGATTTTGTTCTTTTAAATATTTAGCAGTACCTGAAATAGTACCACCAGTTCCAACCCCAACTACTAAATGAGTTATTTTACCAGCAGTTTGCTCCCATATTTCAGGGCCAGTACTCTCATAATGGGCAACTGTATTTGAAGGGTTATCATACTGATTAACGTACCAGGAGTTTGGAATTTCATTTGACAATCTTTTTGAGACTGAATAATATGATCTTGGATCTTCCGGATCTACATTTGTGGGACACACTTTTACTTCAGCACCTACAGCTCTTAAGATATCCATCTTTTCTTTAGATTGTTTATCTGCTAAAACAAAAATACACTTATACCCCTTCTGAATTGCTACAAGAGCCAATCCCATTCCTGTATTTCCTGATGTCCCTTCTATGATTGTACCTCCTGGCTGGAGAAGGCCTTGTTTCTCGGCATCCTCAATCATTTTAAGAGCCATGCGATCCTTTATAGAGTTTCCTGGATTAAAAGTCTCTACTTTTGCTAATACTAAAGCATCAGAATCATTTACTTTATTTAATTTTACCAAAGGAGTATTACCAATAGTTTCTATAATATTATTGTAGAATTTCATTATAAGATTTTAAAATACAAATTTACCAATTTTACTGAAAACGAATTGCTTTAATTGGCGTGATCTTTGTGATAATAATTGATGGTATAAGTAAAATTAAGTAACAAATAATAATGGTACCTAAATTCAACAATAAAATATTGGACAAGTCAAAATTAATAGGAACTGTATTCATATAGTAAGTTTCAGGATTAAGACTGATTATTTTAAATTTTTGTTGCAGAAATCCTAATCCCAATCCTATGAAGTTGCCTAACAACAAACCCTTTAATATAAGATGAATTGCACTATACAAAAATACCTTTCGCACACTCCAATTATTAGCTCCTATTGCTTTCAATACTCCAATCATTCTAGTTCTTTCTAATATAAGAATAAGTAAAGCGGTTATCATATTAATTGCTCCAACTAAAAGCATTAAGAATAGTATCACTCTTACATTAATATCTTGCAAATCTAACCAATCGAATATTTGAGGGTTTTTTTCTTTAATACTTTGGGCATTAAGATCGTAAGGAATTTGCTCATAGACTTTTTCTGTTAACTTATTTAGGTTATCAAAATTATCTATAGCAAGCTCAAAACCACCAACTTGATAATCACCCCAACCATTTAAAGACTGGATATGTTTAAGATCAGCAATGACAAATAAATTATCAAATTCTAGCATAGAAGTATTATATATTCCTTTAATTTTAAATTTCCTTACCCTAGGAGGATCTTGAACAAAATAGATTATAAAATCATCACCAATCTCTAATTTTAACTTTTTAGAAACCTCCTCTGAAATTAATATATTATTTGACAAACTATCTTTTATATTAAATACATCACCAGAGACTAAGTTGTCTTTAAAAAATGACCAATCATAATCAAATGAAACACCCTTTAATATTACTCCATGGATCTCATCGACTGTCTTAACAATACCTGCCTTTGTAGCAAAAATATTTATATGTTGAATTCCTTGTTCATCCTTAATGCTTGGATAAAAATCTTGCTCAATACTTATTGGTTCAGTTTCATAAGATTGATTATTAGTAAAATTAGAAATAGTAATATGAGAATTAAAACCAAGAACTTTATTATAAATATCATCTTTAAAGCCAGTTACTACCATAATAGAAAGCAACATTACTGCAACTGAAAGAGCAATAGCTAAAATTGCTATCCTCAATATAGGTCTAGTATAGGAATTATTTTCTTCCTTTGCAGTAAATAACTTTCTAGCAATAAAATATTCAACATTCATCTTGATGGCAAAAATAAAACAAATAATCTGCATAAGTTTAGTGCTACTCACTTTTAGTGGGTTTACGCAAGAGTTAGTATTAGGTGCTGAACGCACCGAAAGTTATCTACCTATAATAAATACGAAAAAAGTTGCTATCATAGCTAATCAAACATCAATGATTAATCAAACACACTTAGTTGATAGCCTTCTTAGACGAGGGGTTAATGTAGTAAAAGTATTCTCACCTGAACATGGCTTTAGAGGAACAGAAGATGCTGGAGCTATAGTAGAAAATAACATAGATCAAAAAACACAACTGCCTATTATTTCATTATATGGTCTAAATAAAAAACCAAACGTAAAGCAGTTAGAAAAAATTGACATCTTAATTTTTGACATACAAGATGTTGGAGTTCGTTTCTATACTTATATTTCAACGCTACATTATATAATGGAAGCTGCTTCAGAAAACAATATAAAAGTAATTGTATTAGATCGACCAAATCCAAATGGACATTATGTTGATGGTCCAATAAGAGAAGATAAGTTTAAATCCTTTGTAGGAATGCATCCAGTACCAATTGTACACGGAATGACAATTGGTGAATATGCAAATATGATAAATGGGGAGAATTGGATTTCTAATAAATGTGACCTAACTATAATCAATATGCAGAACTATAACCGAAATATGAAATATAACACCCCTATAAGACCATCTCCTAACCTTCCAAACTCTAGATCAATCAACTTATATCCTAGCTTATGTTTATTTGAAGGAACAAATATAAGTATTGGAAGAGGAACAAATTATCCATTTCAACATTTTGGAGCACCTTCTCTAAAAAGTGATTATAGTTTTATGCCTAAAAGTAGAAAAGGAAGTAAATACCCAAAACACGAGAGTCTTAAATGTTTTGGAACAGATTTAAGGTTTCAAAAAAGCTATCTAAATAGCTTAAACTTAGATTGGCTTATAGAAGCTTACAAAAAATTTAACAATAAAGAAGAATTCTTTAATAGCTTCTTCGATAAATTAGCTGGAACAGATAAATTAAGATTACAAATAATAGAAGGTAAATCTTCTAAAGAAATTAAAGCAAGTTGGCAAAAAGGATTAAACAATTTTAAAAAAGTAAGATATAAATACCTTATTTATAATTAAACAGTATTAATGAGCATAATATTATTTACTTTATGACTTTCTTTAACTTTTCAATTATATTAAATACAGCTGGACATACTTCTATATTCTTTTGAGTTATTTTTAGCAGTTGATTTTGTTTGATTCTGTCAGTATGTGGAAATTCTTTACAAGCCTTTGGTCTAACTTTATAAATAGAACAATAGTTATTTTTATCTAGAAATATGCAAGGAACTGATTTTAAAACAAAATCCCTATCTTCATCAACCTTTAAATATCTTTCTGTAAATACTGAAGGTCTTATTCTCAAATATTTTGCAATTCTATTAATGTCCCTATCAGTAAAAAGTGGCCCTGTATTTTTACAACAATTAGCACACTCTAAACAATTAGTATATTCAAAAACCTCATCATGTAAAGAATGAATAGTTGTATCTAAAACTTTAGACTTTATCTTCTTTAAATTCTTAAACAGCTTGGCATTCTCCTTGCGTTTTAATCTTGATTGCTCTTTATGATAGGCTAAATCCACTAGATAGTTCTACCAGGATATAACTTTAATGCTTGAGCTAAACAATTGATTGCTTTTTGCAATGAATTCCTATTTAACACATAAGCAATCCGAACTTGATCTTTACCTATATTTTTAGTAGAATAAAATCCTGCAGCAGGAGCAACCATTAAAGTTTCACCATTTAAGTCAAAGTCTTCCAAAAGCCACTGTGCAAATCTATCTGCATTATCAACAGGAAGTTGAGCAATAGCATAAAAAGCCCCTTTAGGTTTAGGACAAATTACTCCTTCTATTTTATTTAAACCATCAATTAAAAGGTCCCTTCTACTTACATATTCTTGACTTACTTGATCAAAATAAGACTTTGGAGTTTCTAGCGCTGCCTCTCCAGCAATCTGTCCAAATGTTGGTGGTGAAAGTCGAGCCTGAGCAAACTTTAATGCAGTTGCCATTACTTCTTTATTCTTAGAAACAATACAACCAATTCTAATACCACACATGCTATATCTCTTTGATGTAGAGTCAATTACAACAGCATTATGATCTAAGCCTTCAAGGTTTAAAACTGAATAATGCTCATACCCATCATAAGTAAACTCTCTATATACCTCATCTGAAAAAAGAAATAAATCATGCTTAACTACTATATTTCTAAGAGTCTCTAGTTCTTTCCTTGAATACAAATATCCAGTAGGATTACCAGGATTACAAATAAGAATAGCCTTTGTTTTTGGAGTGATTAATCTTTCAAACTCTACAATAGGAGGCATTGCAAAACCATTATTAATAGAAGTTGTTATTGGTTTAACAACAACTCCAGATGAAATTGAAAAGCCGTTATAATTTGCATAAAATGGTTCTGGAACAATAATTTCATCACCTGCATCTAAACATGAATTAAGCGCAAATAATAAAGCTTCTGATCCGCCAGTGGTTATCATCAAATCATTATAAGAAACATCAATACCTAGATTCTGATAATAAATAGATAGTCCTTTTCTATAGCTCTCAAAACCTGCAGAATGTGAGTATTCAACTACCTTATCTGAAAAATTATTAATTGAATCAAGTGCAACTTCAGGAGTATTAATATCTGGTTGACCAATATTTAAATGATACACTTTCTTACCCTTCTTTTTTGCTTTTTCTGCAAATGGAACCAATTTTCTAATTGGCGATTCAGGCATTGCACTTCCTTTATTTGATATTCTTGGCATAATTGCAAATTTTGTTATAAAAAAACACCCTCAAAATGAGGGTGCTAATGTCGTAATATTTTTTAAATTAGATTACTTCTTCTCTAATGGAGCACCGTCTAACTTTTTCTCGGGAGCTGAAGCATCTTTTGGAGGAGGATTAACTTCTCCTTTAACCGTTAAGATAACTGGTTTTTTATCTGCATTAGTAGTTAAGGTAATAGTCTTAGTAAATTTACCAACTCGATTAGTAGCATATTTTACGCCTATCTCTGCAGTCTCACCTGGAGCAATTGGTTCTCTTGGCCAAGTTGGTACTGTACAACCACAACTTCCTTTAGCATTTTTAATAATTAATGGATCTGTACCATTATTTGTGAACACAAATTTTCTTGCTCCATCTGAATTATGTTCAATTACACCATAATCTACAACTTTTGATTCAAAATCAATAGTTGAATTAGCAACCTTTTTTTCATTTTGTGTATTTGGCACTTCTTTTTTCACATCCTGGGCGAAAGAATAAAATGACAATAAAACCACACTAATAATAAAGAATTGTTTTCTCATTTGAATTATTTTTAGTTTTCAAAATTTAGAACGACAAAATTAATAAAATATTTTATTTCCCAAATAAGATTATTTAAGAATTCATCAGAAGATAAGAATTTGTAAATTTGCAATCTTCAAAGAAATAATATCAAATGAGCATCCAAAAGACATACAATCCATTAGCTAATGAAGAAAAATGGTACTCTCACTGGATGGAAAAAGAATATTTCTATTCTAAGCCAGACAAAAGAAAACCATACACAATTGTAATACCGCCACCAAATGTTACTGGAGTCCTTCACATGGGACACATGCTTAATAATACTCTCCAGGATGTAATGATTAGGCGCTCAAGGATGTTAGGTTATAACGCCTGTTGGGTGCCAGGAACAGACCATGCTTCTATCGCAACAGAGGCAAAAGTAGTTGAAAAACTCTCTTCTGAAGGAATAAAAAAATCAGATCTCACTAGAAGTGAATTCTTGTCTCATGCTTTTGAATGGAAAAATAAATATGGTGGCATCATTTTAGATCAATTAAAAAAATTAGGAGCATCCTGTGACTGGAAAAGAACAAAGTTTACTATGGATGATGAAATGAGTGAATCTGTAATAAAAGTATTTGTTGACTTATTTAATAAAGGGTTGATATATAAAGGAGTGAGAATGATAAATTGGGATCCTTCTGCTCAAACAGCTATCTCTGATGAAGAAGTAATACATAAAGAAGTTATTTCAAAACTTTATTATATATCATATAATATTGAAGGTAGCAATGAGAGTCTTACTATCGCAACTACTAGGCCAGAAACAATTCTTGGAGATTCTGCAATTTGTGTTAATCCAAATGATAATAGATATAAACATCTAAAAAACAAGAACGTAATAATTCCTCTAATAAACAGAGTAATACCAATTATTTTTGATGAATACGTAGATATGGATTTTGGAACAGGCGCACTTAAAATTACTCCTGCACACGACATCAATGACTATCAACTTGGTGATAAACACTCTTTGGAAACTATTGATATTTTAAATGATGACGGTACTCTTAATGAATCAGCTCAACTTTATATTGGTAAAGATAGATTCAAGGTTAGAGAAGAGATTGCCAAAGATCTACAAATAGAAGGTTTCTTAGTTAAGACTGAAGAATACAAAAATAAAGTTGGTTTCTCAGAAAGAACCAATTCTGTAATTGAACCTAAGCTTTCCATGCAATGGTTCTGCAAAATGAAAAAACTAGCTAAACCTGCTTTAGAAAATGTAATTAATAATAAGATAAAGCTTTATCCTAAAAAATATCAAAAAACCTACCATCATTGGATGGAAAATATAAAAGACTGGTGTATTTCAAGACAATTATGGTGGGGACAACAAATTCCCGTTTTTTACTATGAAGGCAATAATTTTGTAGTTGCAGAAACTAAAGAAGAAGCGCTTTTATTAGCAAAAAAAGAAAATCCTAATCTTACTATTTCTGATTTAAAACAAGATGAAGATGTATTAGATACTTGGTTTTCTTCCTGGATTTGGCCTATTTCTGTATTTGATGGAATAAGAAATCCTAATAATGAAGAAATAAATTATTATTACCCAACAAACGATTTAATTACAGGGCCAGATATTATTTTCTTTTGGGTTGCAAGAATGATAATGGCAGGATATGAATATAAAGAAAATTTACCATTTAAGAATGTTTATTTTACAGGTATTGTAAGAGATAATCAAGGAAGAAAAATGAGTAAAACCCTTGGAAACTCACCTGATCCTATTAAATTAATCGAAAAACATGGTGCTGATGCAGTAAGAGTTGGAATGCTACTATGCTCACCTGCTGGAAACGATTTGCCATTTGATGAATCACTATGTAAACAAGGAAGAAATTTTGCTAATAAAATATGGAATGCATTCAGATTAATTAAAGGATGGGAGGTAAAAGAAATTGAACAACCAGAATCTGCTAAACAAGCTATTAATTGGTTTGAAAGCAAGATAAATAAAGCTATTATAGATATTGACAAATCTTATTCACAATACAGAATATCAGAAGCACTAATGACATCTTACAAATTAGTATGGGATGACTTTTGCTCTTGGTACCTAGAAATAGTAAAACCAATATATGGAAGTCCAATTGACAGTACTACTTATTATAAAACTATTGAAAAATTAGAGAAGTTGCTCAAACTTCTTCATCCTTTTATGCCTTTCCTAACAGAAGAGATATGGCACTTAATTGATAATCGAAAAGAAGACATTATTATTGCTGACTGGCCAATAGCTAGTAAAATAGATAAGCAACTATTATTAGAATTTGACAATACAACTGAAATAATTGCTGGTATAAGAACTATACGAAAAGAACAAAATATCGCAAATAAAACTCAATTAAAACTTTTAGTAGTTAATAATATAAAGACTACCAATCATCTTAATTCTATAATTACTAAGCTAGCAAATTTATCAGATATAAATTACACAAATGAGAAACCAAGTTCTGCATTTAGTTTTATGGTAAAATCAAATGAATATTTTATACCATTAGGTAATACTATTGATGTAGAATCTGAAATAAAGAAATTAAATAAAGAATTAAATTACACAAAAGGATTCTTAAAAATTGTTGAAGAAAAACTGTCAAATGAAAAATTCATTAAAAATGCCCCTAATAATCTTGTTGAAAACGAAAGAAATAAAATGACCGATGCCAAAGAAAAAATCAAAATTCTATCAGAAAAAATTGAGGCCTTAGGTAATGCTTAAAAGAACATTAACTTTATTGATAACCTCCTATTCATTACTTGCGATTGGCTCTAAACCCGTAACTAAAGATGGTATTAGTGGAAATTTTGATTTAGGATTAAATTTCACAAAAAATACTGAAAATACTTTTCAATTTCACAATGTTGCTTTTTTAAATTATAAGAAGGGGAATTCTAGCTTCGATTTAAAAAATAATATTGCTTTTATAAGTAAAACAGGCGAAGATGAGCTACTAAATAAAGGTGAACAGAATCTTAAATTCTCTTTGGATGCAAATAATCTAGATGCGAATATTACAATTCAGCATTTATATGATATTAGTCGATCTATTAAAAACAGATATACAAGTGGAGTGGGTATATCTTATAATTTTAATAATGAAGATCACAAAAAAATAAGTATTGGATTATCAGCCTTAAGAGAGAAAGAATTAACTTTAAATAGTGAAAATAAATTACAAAATCGCGTCAGCAGTAACTTTAACATAATGATTAGAATCACTAAAAATATTACGCTAAATACCATAAACTATTATCAGCCGAACATAGAACAGATTGGAGATTTTAGATGTAAAACTAATTTGTCATTTAGAGTAAATTTAAGTAATTATTTTTTATTAAATATTAACTCTAATTTTAATTATGATAGTATGCCTGAAAAAGGAATCCCTGAAGCAGATTATCAACTTATTAACAGCATCTCTTACACCTTTTAGATATAATAAATTTAGTACTAGAATTCTATTCTATAACTATTCTTCTTTCTACTGTACCATCATTGTAAATATAAAATATAGGACTATATTTTATTTCTTCTTTTATAGCGATCTCTCTTCCCAACATATCAACCACTTTTACCAATCTCTTATTTAGATAAATATCTTCAATTGATGCACCAGTACAATCAGTACTAAATGCAGTGTTCTGATTATCAATTAACCAATTTGCATATGCATAAGAGACATTATCAACTTCAACACAAAATAAGCTAGGATTATCTACAGCAGTAAAATACCATAATCCTAGATAATTTCCATTCTTAACTGACAATGAAATAAGTTGATTAGAATTACAATTCAATTCAAATAGATTCATGTTATTACTCAAATCCAAATGTACAAGTTGGTTGTCATGACAAAACAATTCGGTTAAAGCAATAAAATCTTCAATACCAGTTAAATCTATTATATCTTCATTAGGAATGTATAAGATGGTGACTGTATCAACTGCAGATGTATAAACACTGTCATCAAAAGAGTCATCTAAATCTAAATTAATCAAAGCTTGTTCAAAAGCATCATCAGGAACATATGTCTTCTGAGCTATTGTAAAAACAGGTAGTAATAAAAAAATAAAAAATCTAATATTTATTACCACATCTGAGTTTTAATCTTTTTACCTCCATCACATTTTCTATTTGTTGTTCCACATGAAAACAGAAAAAGTCCTAGTAAAAATAAAATTATTATTTTTTTCATTATTCTTTAATTATTTGTTTAGTAATAGTTTCATCTCCAATCTTCAAATTTACAAAATAAATTCCTGATTTGAAATCACCTATATTTAATTCAATAGTATTTTTTCCAAAATAAAGCTCTTTAACATACTCCCCAAATATTGCCCTTCCCATTTCATCATAAATCAAGACAGTAGCTTTTGATGTTTTATCCATTGTTATTTCAATTGAAAATCTATCATTTGTTGGATTTGGAAATAAGTTTAATTTAAACAAGTCTTTTGTAAAATTATCAACAGCCAAAACATCTGATATAGATGTTAAATTAGTTTGGTATATCCCATTTCCATGCGTAGCAACAACTAATAAGCCATCATTAGATCTATACTCTAAATACTCACAAACTACAGCACCTATCTCTTGATCAGCTATTTGCTCCCACATAGTATTTAAACCATTTAAATTTGCTGTCCCAAAAAGACCAACAGAAGTGCCAACTATATAAAGAGTACTATTACCTAAAGGTATAATCTCTGCTGATCTACAAGACGGTCCATTTCCACTCCCGCTAGAGTTTTGCTCTAAATTTCCAGCAATTTTTTCCCAATTTTGTCCTCCATCAATACTGTGAAATAATGAATAACATGAATAATTTGAATATACTGCAATAACTTCCTCTGCATTATCAGGATTAATTGCAATATCAGAAACATAAGATGTAGATCCTACTACAGGACTAGTTAACTCAACTATAGAAGGATCACCAATATTAGCATTATTTATTCGATATAATTTCCTATACTTTGTTCCAAAATAAACTACATTCGCTGGATTTTTTGATGTAGCAATAGCCGTTATATCCAAATTAGGATTAGGTAATGTATCTGAAAACATTTCCCAGCCAAAATCATTCTTAGCATGTGAATTATTATAAGGAATATTTGATATATCATTATTTCTCCATAATTTGTTAGAAGCTGCCATATATAAAATATCTGAATTCTCATCCATAACCATTGGATTAATAAACATATAATCATTACTGTCAACCGATGCAGGATCCATCCTATTAAAGGCTAGTCGATTGACATTTGTATCTAATTTCATTTTATACATAACACCTCTTTGAATTGTAAGATAAAAATCTTCTTCATTATCAGCAATACCTCCAAATGCACCATCTCCATTAAAGGGCATCTTCCAATGTGCTGTAACATCATCATTAAAAGTAATAAAGTTACCATTATCTTGAAAGCCTCCATGCATAACCTTAGAATTAGCATTTCTACTAATAGTAGCTGCATAAAGCTGACTAGTATAATATCCATTATTTAGAGA
>MDSW01147569.1_pt1 | contig 15819 bp, 11 predicted proteins | sample 811171 | NCBI WGS metagenome assembly MDSW01 (sample SAMN05326641, study PRJNA326480) | marine metagenome | isolation source: seawater | place: Atlantic Ocean: North West | collected 2012
ACGCGGTCAAAAATAAATTTAAAACAATTAGTTTAAAGAGGCTTCTATGAAACGTCGATCCTTCCTCGCGACAGGCGCAGCTGCGATGGCTTTGCTGCCTAGCTTGACTCAGTCCCAAGAACTAGAGCCAGCGGAGACTCGCGATTGGTCGGGCGATACTCCTCTCCGATACCCGGATCCCGACGTGATCGCCTTGGATGATCGTTTCCGGCGATACGTGCTTTTTAATACCCCAATCCAGCGACATCATGTCGGAACTATGTGGGCTGAAGGGCCTGCCTGGAATGGTGTTGGTCGCTACCTGGTTTGGAGCGACATCCCCAATAATCGCCAATTAAGATGGATTGAAGAGGACAACAGAGTAACGGAATTTCGCAATCCCTCAGGTAATAGCAACGGTAATACATTTGATTTCCAAGGAAGACAAATTTCTTGTGAGCATGGTAATCGGCGTGTTGTGCGCTATGAATACGATGGAACCTTAACAGTAATCGCTGATCGCTATGAAGGTCAGCCATTAAACTCTCCTAATGATGCGGTAGTTCATCCCGATGGAAGCATTTGGTTTACCGATCCACCTTACGGTATACGAGGAAACTATGAGGGAAATCGCGCAGAGCAATTACACCCCTTATCTGTCTATCGCGTGGACACGAATGGTCAAATCAACAGGGTAACGGATGATATCGACGCCCCTAATGGCTTATGCTTTTCTCCAGACTACTCAACGCTCTACGTTGCGAATACAGGCGCAGGTCGAGATATAAAGGCTTGGGTTGTAGATGGTTCTCGATTGCGGAATGGTCGGGTTTTCGCTGAATTGGTGGACCCAACGAACGACTCACGAACTTCAGCTGACGGTATTCGCTGTGATCAAGATGGGAATGTTTGGGCTGGTGCCAGACCTGGCGTTCAGATAATCGCGCCCGATGGCGACACCATTGGCGTAATCCGCTTGCCAGAGGTTTGTGCGAATGTTTGTTTTGGGGGCACGAAAAGAAATCGCTTATTTATGACCGCCAGCCAATCCCTGTATTCTGTTTATGTAGGGGTCAGTGGAGCAGGGGTTGCGTAGAAGAATGCTACATTCCGCGTTCAATAGAGCACTGATAATATTTTCGCTCCACTAAATAATGTTTGAGCTGCCCCGTCTCTTGCACGCCAAAGCTTGGCCAACGCTACTAAAAATCGTAACCACCTTATTTCTGGCAGCTAATAGCAGTTCGATTGCTGGACAGACCCAACCCGATCCCACCAGATACGAATCACAGATTCTGAAGTTCGAAGAACAGGATTTTTCTTCACCTCCGCCCAGCAACGCAATTCTACTTGTTGGCAGCTCCAGCATCCGATTTTGGAGTAACGCAAGCTCTGAACTTGCACCACTTACAATCATTCAAAGGGGTTTTGGAGGCAGCGTGATGCAAGATGTTATTCATTACTTCGACCGTATTGTTGCCAAATATAATCCACGCGCAATCGTTTTGTATGAAGGAGACAATGACCTTGCGTACGGTCTTACTCCATCAACCATACTTTCGCAGTTCGATACTTTGACAACTATGGTAAAAACCGAACTGCCAAACACAAGAATATATATCCTGTCGATTAAACCGAGTAACGCTCGCGCTCATCTTTGGCATCTCGCAGTAGACGTTAATGTGGGGTTTTCAGAGAGAGCTGCCGTTGACAAAAAGATTATTCATATACCTATCGATAAATACCTAAACAATACTGACGGTAGCTTTCGCAACGATATTTTTGTGGCTGATCAACTGCACTTAAACACATTTGGTTATGCGATATGGAGTGACGTTATTAGGGCGGCTTTGACTGTACATGAAGCACCTAAAGAGGCCGTCTCCCTGGGAACTATCTATTATCCAGAGACCCAGGATCTGATTTCTGATTGTGTAAAAATCATCACTAATGCGAAGGATTCAACCTTAGCGATGAGCCTGCGATTTAGACTGATTAATTCTTATCTCGTAATTCAAGACTTTAAGACAAGGGATCAATCGACCAACAATTGTGAAGACCAACTTGCGATTTTACTTAATAAGGATGGTTCGGTGGCCTCAGCTCAATACGACACAAGAAAGCTTTTTATCCATAAAAGTGGCTCCCAATACCAGCTCAGCGCTGATTATTCCGCCAACCGCAAACCGTTGTCGGAAAATAGCAGCGCATTTCTGTTCGATCAGATCAATTTTTCGTTGATAAAATAACCCAATCCGTCTAAACCTGTGGCTTCCAAACGCGCATGAATGTCCTTGACAGCCCACCATAGGCAGTTTATTTTGAGATTTTGGGTGGGCAAAATGCGGTATCAAGCCCATTTAAAGATTTTAATTTAGCTATGAATATGAGCCTGGAGAATACATGAGAAAATCAGGCGTTTTTGCCGCGACAGTCTTAAGCATCTCCCTTTTCGTTGGCGCCATCGTTGTTATGCTTACTAATGCGCCGTCGACCGAGCTTAGTGAAGAGCAAAACACGCTAGCGACAACCCAAGATAATGCCGCAATTGTTAATCAATACTGTGTCGTTTGCCATAACCAAACACTTAAAACTGGCGGACTTGAACTCGACGCGTATGACGCAAACAACGTAGCGGAACATCCCGAAATATGGGAGAAAGTTCTTCGTAAGCTGCGCGCCAATGCAATGCCGCCTACCGGTATGCCTAGACCAGATAATAAGAGATTTGATCAGTTTGAATCTGACATAGCGGAAGCCCTAAACACAGCGGCTCTTAAAAACCCGAACCCGGGGCGCACGCTAACGTTCAGTCGCATTAATCGAAACCAATATCAAAATGCGATCCGCGATATACTTGATCTGGATATAGACGTTTCAGAACTATTGCCCAAAGACGACGCGAGCTTCGGTTTTGACAATGTCAATTTGACCAACCTTTCTCCAACTCTTCTTGAGCGTTATCTAGCTGCAGCCCAAAAAATCAGTCAGCTAGCTATAGGCAGCCAGCTTAATAGCCCAGCCACGCACGTTGAACAAATCACTGCAAGCCTGACCCAGGAAGATCGGCTCGAAGGTTTACCATTTGGCACTAGAGGCGGCACATCATTCACCTATCAGTTCCCCCGCGACGGCGAGTATCGATTCGACGTAGTGCTAGCGAAAGATCGAAATGAAAATATTGAAGGCCTGACAGAAACTCATGAGATGGAGGTAGCGATAGATGGTGAACGGATCGCAGTCTTCGAAATTACTCCCAATCGTTCGGAACGATTTGCGACTTTTTATTATTCTGACCAGGGTGCGGGCACAGGGTTGATGACAAATACCCCGGTATCCGCTGGCCCTCATGAAGTAACAGTAACTTTTTTACGAAAAAACTCTGCGCTATTAGAAAGCACGCAGCAACCTTACATTGCCCATTTTAACCGCGACCGGACTCCAAGGCAGCAACCGGCCGTGCTTTCAGTTTCTATAGCCGGTCCATTTGACTCTGATGGAATTTCAAAAACCCCAAGCCGAGATCGCATATTTATTTGCGAGCCTAATGATTCGATAGGCACTGAGGCCTGCGCGAATTCTATTTTGTCCTCGCTAGCACAAAGAGCTTTCCGCAGACCGGTGAGTGATGATGATTTAACAAGGCCACTAGCTTTTTTCAATCAAGTTTATAGCACTTCGGGTTTTGAGGCGGGAATTGAGATGGCAATACGGGCGATTTTAGTTAGCCCAGAATTCCTCTTTCGAATCGAGCAGGACCCACCAGATTTTGCGCCAGGGTCTGTTTACGCCTTAAATGATATCGAGCTAGCTTCTCGCTTATCTTTCTTTTTGTGGAGCACGGTTCCTGACGAAGAATTAATGAATCTCGCGGTTAATGAAAAACTCAGTGAGTCTAGCGTCTTACAGGAACAAGTTGAACGAATGCTGGCAAATCCAAAAGCAACTTCATTAGCTGCAGACTTTGCAAACCAGTGGTTATATTTACGTAATTTAGACGGCGTCGAGCCTAACTCGAGACTGTTCCCGAATTTCGATGATAATCTTCGACAGTCCATGCGCAAAGAAACTGAACTACTTTTTGGCAGTATAATTTCTGAAGATCGCAACGTCATGGAGTTACTAAGCGCTGATTACACTTTCCTGAATGAGCGGTTAGCGAAACACTATAATGTCCCTCATGTCTATGGTGATCACTTTCGCAAGGTAACTCTTCCAGACGATAGCCCACGCTCCGGCATATTAGGGCATGGCAGCATCCTTACGGTGACGTCCTATGCCAATCGAACATCGCCTGTACTGCGAGGCAAATGGGTTCTAGATAATATCCTTGGAATTCCACCACCCCCGCCCCCCGACGATGTGCCGGCATTGCCTGAACACCAATCCGAAGTTAAGGTTTTAACCATGCGAGAGAGAATGGCGAAACATCGAGCAAATCCAGCTTGCGCTCAGTGCCATGAGATCATGGACCCCATAGGGTTAGTATTCGAGAATTTCAACGCAATAGGGCAGGTACGCACAGTTAACACTGATCACCCCGCAATCGATACCAAGGGTAATTTACCAGGCGGCAAGCCGTTATATGGTGTGAGTGGCTTGCGTAAAGATTTGCTAAATAATCCAGATGCTTTTGTCGGTACCATGAGCGAAAAGCTCATGACGTATGCGCTTGGTCGTGGGCTTGAGTACTACGATGCTCCAGCCATACGCAAGGTGATAAAGCAGGCAGCTGCTCAGGATTTTAGATTTAGCTCGTTAATCACCGCGATAGTCAACAGCACTCCCTTTCAGATGAGGAGAACATTATGATAATTACAAAGAAAGCGTTACCCCGACGCAGTTTTTTGAGAGGTCTAGGCGCCACAATCGCTCTACCAATGTTAGACGCTATGGTGCCAGCTCTTGCTCAATCCGGGGCCAGTGCACAACCAACCCGTCGACTTGGCTACTTTTATATTCCTATGGGAATGAATCCAGCTCCTTGGGTGCCAGATTCAGTCGGCAACCTGGTTGAGCTATCGCCGTCTTTATCCTCACTTGCACCATTTCTAGAGTCACTTAACATAATATCGAATCTAGAAATCCGTAACGCTTATACGACTGGCAACCACGCTTCTTCCAACTGCGCTTTTTTAAGTTGCGCTAAAGCTCTGCGAACGGAAGGGAGTGACTACTACCTTGGGACGACTGTAGACCAAATTGCGGCACAAGCGATCGGTGGAAGTACTCCAATTCCTTCCCTTGAGCTCGGTGCAGATTTAATTTCATTAGTCGGCAATTGTGATAATGGCTACGCGTGCGTTTACCAGAACAGTCTGTCTTGGTCATCGGCTACATCCCCCTTGCCAATAGAAGGTGATCCACGAATATTATTTGCTCGGTTATTTGGAGATGGCGGAACGCCCGAACAACGTAAGGCAGAATTAGATAAAAATGCTAGTCTTCTAGATTGGGTGATGGATGATATCGAAAGTTATCAAAACAAATTGGGGGCCGCGGATGTGGTTAAGGTCGACGAATATCTGACTACAGTCCGCGAAGTCGAGCGCCGCGTGCAGCTGGCCCAACAACAAACCGACTCCTCGCCGCTACCTGAACTCTCCCGCCCTACCAGTGTTCCAGAAGATTGGGAAGATCACGTTAAGCTTATGATCGACCTTCAAACTTTAGCATTACAAGCGGACCTCACTCGGGTAGTCTCGTTTCAGCTAGCTAGAGAGGCAAGCACTAGAAGTTATCCACAAATAGGTGTGAATGAGCCTCATCATCCCGTCTCCCATCACGCTAATGACCCAATTCAATTAGAGAAATTAGCCAAAATAAACAAGTATCATGTCTCATTTTTTGCGTACCTTTTAGAAAAACTTGATTCAGTGGAGGAAGGTAATGGCACACTACTCGATAATACAACTTATTTGATGGGAAGCGGTATGGGAAACCCTGACGTCCACAATCACTCAAATTTGCCTATTGTAGTAGCCAGCGGCAAAAATACGGGTATTTACGGTGGCCGCCACCTGAGCTTCAACGAACAACAGCCATTAGCAAACTTGCACCTTAGTTTATTGGACAGCATGGGCGTTCACCTTGAAAATTTCGCGGATAATTCTGGCAGAATGGACGAATTGTTCCATCCAACTGCTTAATAATTTGACTAAAAGAATTATGGATAAGGCGTACTTAAACCCACTTCAAAAAAGCGACTCAGGATGACTCAACAAAAAACTACTGCGATGATTTTAGGTAACTTTAGATATAAAAACACGACAGTTAAGATAAGAAGAATAATATTAGTAGCTATTTTTTTTATACTATCACCTTTCGCGCGCGCTGAAAAAAATACGAGCCTGATCGACGCCGTTAACATGCAAAACTTGCCCATGTTTCGCCTCCTAATTGATCAAGGCGCAAACGTGAATCAAGCAGAAACAGATGGAACCCGGGCTCTGCATTGGGCTGTGCACCATGACAATATAAGTATTGCAAAACAATTGATCGCAGCGGGCGCGAACGTAAATGCAAAGAATCGTTATGAGGTTGCAGCCCTCTCTTTGGCGGCAAATAACGGTAATACGGATATGGTCAACCTCCTGCTAGACGCAGGGGCTGATATCAATACAACCATGAGCGAGAGCGAATTTGTTTTACTGACTGCGGCTCGAACCGGTGTGGCAGACGTGGTTGAGCTCCTACTTGATCGAGGGGCTGAGATTAACGCGACGGAGACTTGGCGTGGCCAGACGGCGCTGATGTGGGCAGCTGCAGAAGAAAATTTAGAAGTAGTTAATTTATTGCTATCGCGCGGCGCGAATATAGATGCTCGCTCCGAAAAAGGTTTTACTGCACTTTTATTCGCTGCGCGCGAAGGCCACACAAAAATCGTGGATACGTTACTAAATCATGGGGCTAATATTTCTGAATCATTACCTGCTCGGGCGGGAATAATTACGGAAAATGGAACGGGGACCGCAACTCAAACTGGATTAAACGCCTTACTTTTAGCGACCGGGAGCGCGCACTTCGAAACAGCCAGCCTGCTCCTTGATGCGGGTGCTAACCCGAACCATAGCCCGTTAGGCTGGACCGCACTTCATCAAATCTCGTGGGTGCGGAAAATGGGCCAATCGGGAAGCAACAATCCAACCCCCCAGGGATCGGGTAAATTAGGTAGTTTGGATTTCGTTCGAGAGCTGGTCGAGCACGGTGCTAATTTAGACGCATTAGTCAGTGGCCGGCCCCCGGTAGGAGTAAGCAGCTTAAACATGGAAGGAAGCACGCCTTTTTTGCTGGCGTCCAGAAGCGCCGACGTCGAGCTCTTGCGCTTATTAATTGACCTTGGAGCCGATCCTGAAATTCCCAATACCGATAATAGCACTCCATTAATGGTAGCCGCGGGACTAGGCACGGAATCCCCAGGAGAAGACCCTGGAACTGAAAGCGAAGTACTAGAGTCAGTAAAATACATATTAAGTTTAGGTAGTGACATCAATGCCGTTGATGACAGGGGGAATACTGCTATGCATGGCGCTGCATACAAGCACTTACCTTCTGTGGTAACTTACTTAAGCGAGCGAGGCGCTGAGATTTCGATTTGGGATCAAGAAAACGAATTCGGCCACACGCCTTTGCTCATAGCAGAAGGAATTCATCGTGGTATGAATATTGTAAGCTCAAAAATTACCGAACTTGCAATACTGGAAATACTTGATCGCTTTCCACTTCCTAAATAAGGACGTCGGAAGATTCGCAAAACGGATCTAGAAAAATCACAAGTTTTAAATCGCATACAAGATTTAATATATCGCACTAAATAGTAATCACCCAAGGTTAGGTAAAAATAATGAAAGTTATTCATTTCAAGGTAAGTGCTGTTGGCTTTGTTTTCATAATATTATTCGGCTTGCTTAACACGTCTAGTTTCGCAGAAATCGAACAAGCCCGTTTAGATGCAATTGAAAAAGATCTCCAGACTCGCATTGATGAGGACAAATTATCAGGTGCCGTAGTAATGATCGCTCAAAATGGCGAAATAGAAATGACAAAGGCACTCGGGTATCAAAACGTTGAGGATCAAATTCCCATGCGGAATGACACGATATTCCGTATTTTCTCGATGACCAAGCCTGTAACTGGCACCGCGCTGATGACTTTATATGATGATGGCAGATTTTCTCTTGATGATCCTATTGAGAAACACATGCCGGAACTGGCTGGCTTAAGTGTCGCAGTTTCTGCTAATGATGATGGCACTTGGGAAACAGAACCCGCTAATCATCCGATGACTATTAGGGAGCTTATGAGCCATACGGGAGGCCTCCTCTACTTCCCTCCGCTGGGCAATGGAGCAATAGCTGAAGCCTATGTCGAGGCTGGGATCGGAGGAAATGCGACCCTGGCAGACAGCATACCTCAACTAAGTGATATTCCCTTAGACTATCAACCAGGAACCAAGTGGGTCTATAGTATTTCAGTCGATGTTCAAGGTTATTTAATTGAAAGGCTGTCGGGGCAGAAACTTGATGAATTTTTCAAGGAAAGGATTTTCGACCCTTTAGGTATGTCCGACACAGCTTTCTTTGTTTCTTCAGACAAGCTTAATCGTTTTTCTCGAATGTACGCGCCTGCAAATGGAACACTCGTCCGAACTGATAATTTGGGTTCAGGCCTAGGAGGCTCGTTTACGGAAAAGCCAATGTTTCTTGCAGGAGGGCACGGCTTAACTTCTACCGCAGCGGATTATATGAAATTCGCTCAGATGCACCTGAACAAAGGCATTCTAAATGGAAAACGCATACTCTCCGAGAACGCGGTCAGTTTAATGCGCAGCAATCAGTTACCGGCAGGTGTGCCGGAAATCGGACAACCCTACCCTGGAAATGTTTTTGGCCTAGACTTTGCCGTTGTTGAAAATCCTGAGATCTTTCAAGGTGCGCCGGCTGGAACGCACTGGTGGTGGGGTATAGCAGGCTCTTGGTTTTGGGTTGATCCAGTTACCGAGACTGTTTTCATAGGTATGATACAGAACAACGATATTCTTCTTTCGCTTCAAATTCATCGCGCAGCGCGTTCTGCTATGTACGAATAAATTACGCACTGTAACTAGTGAATGACGCCCTGCAAGTATTGCACGGCGTCAGAAATAGAGCCGCCATCAACGTCGACAATTTTATTAGCTTCACGCATTTCTTCATCAGAAATATTGTCAATAAGGGCCCGCATCGTCTCCATAAAAATATTGTTTTGAGCGGCAGAGGATGATGCGATAATAAACCCATCGTAAGGCAGAAAAGCATTTCTTGGATCGTCTAGTATTTTTAAATTATAAGCCGCTACACGACCGTCGCTTGTGTATGCAGCGATTATATCAACTTGTTGATCGTCGACTGCGGTATACATCAACGCTGGATCAAAAGTTAGCTTTTGAGCAAAATCAATGTCATACGTTTCGCGCAGCGCGACCCACTCAGGTCGACCGAAGAACTCAAGATCACCTGCTGCAGTTAAATTTCGTGCTATTGGAACAATATCTTCAATAGTGTCTACACCAAGCTCTTCAGCGCGATCGTTCCTCATCGCTAAAGCATACAAATTTTGAAAGCCCAAGGTTCCAACACCGACCATGCCGTCTTTATTTTTAACATAATCAAAAACTTCATTTTTTATTGATTCTCTACCGGGGTTTCCAGATTTATTCATTCGGTTTGCCCAAACTGTGCCGGTATACTCTAAATAAACATCAACGGTCCCGTTTGCTGTCGCCGAATAAATTACCTCCGAGCCAAGACCTAATCGCTGATCAACTTCAAAGCCAGCATTTCGTAGTTCTAGGGCAAATAAACCAGCGATAATATGTTGCTCTGTGAAACCTTTACTCCCTATTATAAAGTCTGTTTTCACACCGGGCAGAATGCTATAGATCGAAAAACTAATAAAAGCGAAAAAAGCAACAACCACAGCCGTTTTAACTTGATTATATCTTTTGATTTCGCCCGACTGATTTCGGTTCTCAACGAGCCATTGAACACTCGCAATAAAAGAATCTAGGATTACCGCCATCAACGCAGCCGCCAAAGAACCGACTGTTACCGCGACTAAATTTCGTATTTGCAGCCCGGTAAATATGTAGTTACCAAAGCTTGTCGCGCCTACAAGCGTTGATAACGTTGCAAGCCCTACCGTCCACACCGCAGCTATTCGGATGCCAGCAATAATTACCGGTAAAGCCAATGGCAAGCGCACTCTCATAAGAATTTGAGATGAACTCATACCAATTCCCTTGGCGGCCTCCGCAACATCACTAGGAATTGTCTCTAATCCTGTTACTGTGTTGCGGACAATCGGAAGCATGGAATAGAGAACCAAGGCGATTACCGCAGGTATCATCCCAATCTGGCCTCCAAGCATAGCTACAACCAGCGCAAGAATTGCTACGCTTGGAAAGGTTTGAACAATGCTCACTAGCGCGAGTAATGGTCTTTTTACCCTTGGTGATTGCGCAGCCCATATCCCCAGCGGAATGCTAATCATTATCCCTAGAGACAGTGCAATGATCGTTAGAATTAGGTGACCTTGAAAGTAGTCTGGCAATAACAACAACTGCTCTCTCAAGTTATCGCTCATGGTGATCGCATCAGCTGCTCAAGGCGGTCCGCTCTTTTCTTTGGCATCTCAACAATCTTTCTTACGTAATCATGGCTAGGATAATTCAATAACTCATTAGGAGTGCCGATCTGAAGTATCTCACCATTTTTCATGACAGCTATCCTGTCCGCCATAAGCAAAGCCTCTGTCATATCATGGGTAACCATAATGACGGTAAGATTCAATTGCTGGTGAATTTGTTTTACCTCTTCCTGCAAGTCAGCGCGCGTAATAGGGTCAAGTGCCCCAAACGGCTCATCCATGAGAATTACTTCAGGCTCGGCAGCGAGCGCTCGAGCCACCCCAACTCGCTGCTGTTGACCACCCGAAAGCTGAGAGGGATAACGGGAGCCGTAGGACTCGATTGGCAGCCCAACCATTCTTAAGGTTTCTTTACAGCAAGCGTTAATTCGATCCGCCTCCCAGTTTAATAACTTAGGAACCGAAGCAACATTCTCAATAACGGTATAATGAGGGAACAACCCTATTCCTTGAAAAACATAGCCAATGTTACGGCGTAATTCTTCCTCGTTACTATCTCGTATATTTCTACCGTTGACTCTGATTTCGCCTGAAGAAGGCTCCTCTAAACGATTAATCATTTTTAATGTAGTTGTTTTACCACTTCCTGACTCTCCGATAAGCCCAAGAAATTCACCTCTCTTGATGTTTAGGGAAATATTGGAAACTGCAAATACAGAATTCGCACCGAATGATTTTTTGATATTGATTAATTCAATCACAAAAATTCCGATTTAACCGACATTCTAGAGAATAAATTGGTACACGCGCCTAAATGGCTTAGTAATTTTAAGTCAGCGAAAAAAACAATTAAAAATGGAAATAGTAGAGTCTTTGTGAATGCTTAGCGCAATTTACAAAAGCCTCTACCAGAATTTTAATCTCTCCCGCCCGCTTCACGCCCTAATCGCAGCGCGGCCGACGCGTTCGAATTTAATCCACCATCGGCTCCAACAGTAACAAAACTAAAGCCTTGTTCTATGCGCTGCTCAACTGACCCCGCACCGGTAGTTATAGCGCATGGCACATCGTTGTCTAAGCAGGCCTGCAGAACTAGTTGAATAGCCTCTTCAACTTGAGGAGCCGCTGGGCTAGTGTAACCCATTGAAGTACTAAGATCTGAAGGGCCAATAAAAATACCTCCGAGCCCAGGAACATCGATAATTTCATAGATGTTCTCCACCCCTTCTGCCGACTCAATAAACATCATCGCCAGAAGTTCGCCTTGCGGATCTAAAGGCCAGACATCGGCCTTAGCATGATAATCATCTATACCCCAGTACCATGCCGCATTTGACGGATTGCGACCGCGGAGACCCGCTGGCTCATAATCAGGCACACCATTATATTGTGGATATCGCGTAGCCCTTACAGCTAGCTCGGCCTGTTCACGCGTGTGAATCGCAGGGAAGAAAATACCAAAAACGCCTAAATCCAAAACTTGTTTCGCTTGAGCGATGAGTTCTTCAGCGCCACCCGCAGCAGGTATTCGCACAAACGGCACTACATCAGGTTGCAAACTACCTTTTTCTAAGATCAAACGCTTGTTGGTCATACCCAATAAAAACTCTCTCAACCGTTCCTCGTCAAAAGGAGCGTGTTCCATATCGATAAAAACAAAATCGAGCCCAGAAGTCGCCAGTGATCTCGCATTATTCAAAGAATAGTCAAATGACAGAATACCAAATGCAGGCTCATTATTCTCAAACAACTCAATAAGTTTATTAACACGCTGAGCACTTGCGGCGCTACCGCAACTTACGACGAACGCTGTTAATAACACAGTTATTATAGTTTTTATTTTTATCATCGACGTGTTCCTAAATTATGGTCCAACCCAAGGCGGCTCAATTAACAGTTCTGGATCAGCCCCTTCTTTTGGCACAAATTTTTGAGTACGAGCGAACTGATTGTCACCGCCATAAAGATTTCCGCCTGGATCTACAGTAAAACTGTGAACTTCTAGATATCCATCTGGCAAGCCACCAGGAACGAGCCAAGTGTATTTAATGTTGCCTAAGAAATCGAAGTTGATAAAGCGCAGGGGGCCGAGGTCGGTGATCCAGAAATCATTTTCGTTCACAATAATATCTAAAGGCAAAGTAAGCGGCGCACCAATCGAGCGTTCGAACTCGAATACTGCGGGGTCGTCAGTAGTACGAAAAAGATTAACGCCATTAGTGCCAGAACGGTCGGTGACGAAGACACGTCCACCGGGACCAACGGCTAGAGAATGAATAGTATTAAATTGGCCCGGAGCATCCCCCTGACTACCGAATTCGCCCAAGTAATTCATCTCATTGTCATAAACGATTACCCTATGATTTAGCAAACCGTCAGCTACCAAAATGCGACCGTCAGGAAGAAAAGCAACGTCCTGGGGGCTACCGTAATGGGTCTCGTCATTCCCGGGTACTCCTCTTTCTCCGTAGGTCGCAATGACTTCACTGCCGTCATTTGAGAGCACATGAATCTCATGATGGGTCTGGTTTACTATCCAAAGCTTGCGTTCCGGATCATAGGGATTGACGCGAATGCGCTCTGGTCCTGGACCATCTGCGCCCTCGCAAAGATAATCCAGATGATCCCAAACGCTTATCGTTTGCCCATCAGCATCCACTTCAAAAAGGCAGTTCTGCCATACACGACGATTCGGCTCTCGAAGTACGTTAATGCCAAGAGCACCTGCAAATCCGGGGAAATCTTCTGGTACAGGATGAGGCAATATAGTTTCACCCCGCTGGTTGATAATAATCCGATCAGATGTTTCAGCCCAAATGGCAGAGTTACCGCCAAAAGCATAACCATCGTCCTGAAATGGCTCTAGCCAACCGCTGACAATATCATACGGGCTCTCGCCGATGGGACCACGAGCGTTGCCAGTTTCTTGCCCGAAAAGATTGAGAGATAAACTTGTAAGTAACGCGGCAACTAAAAAACGAAATAGAAAGACTATTCTTGGCATGAGCTGAAATTTCTCCGAATTATTATTAACGTTTAAGATTCTCTAATCATGACAAATAAATACCCGAAAGTTCAAGGTTTCCCGCTAAATCACAAATTGTTGCAAAGTAACGACGGGTACAAAATGTCTCGTTACTGCCACTAATTGACTCATAATCCTTGAATGTTATGCTATTGGCTACCTTAAAATCTAAAAAATTCAATAATTTCATTATCAAATTGATCTTTGAGCTTTTATTAAAGGATTAAACAAAAAATCATTACAATACAAATGAGAAGAACCATGCATATCAAAGCTACCCTATCGCTCACACTAACCCTAGTTGCTAGTTCAAGCTTGGCGCAAAATTACGAAGTGCCTCGAACTGAGTGGGGAGCTCCAGATCTTCAGGCCGTTTGGAAGCATAGCTCAATAATTCCTTTTGAAAGGCCTCGAGAACTTGGAGATAAGCGTTTTTATACTGAGGAAGAGGCGCTCGAAATCGAGCAGGCTGAACAACAGCGTTTCGACGAGGATAATGAGCCTTTGGATCCAAATCGACCTCCTCCAGTGGCTGCTGAATCTCTTCCACCTATTGGAAACTATGACCTATTCTGGCGCGAAGATGCGCAATTTATTCCAACAATTAATGGCGAAATGAGGACATCTGCGATAACGGACCCAACGAATGGGAGAATGCCAGAGGTTCTGCCGGGAGTAATGAATCGATTACGAGAGCTCCGTGCAAACACACCGGACCGCAATGATGGGCCCGAGGGTCGTGGGCTAGGAGAAAGATGCTTAGTAGGCTTTGGTCCAACGTCGGGCCCTGTGATGATGCCCGTAATCTACAATAGCAACCATCAAATCGTTCAATCGCCTGGATACGTGACTATCGTAACTGAGATGGTACACGACGCTAGAATCATTAAAATTGTTAACGAACGGAATCCCGCGGCAGAGTCACAAAAAAAATGGCTAGGAGACTCTATCGGACGCTGGGAAGGAGACACTTTAATTGTGGAAACCAAGCACTTTAATGATTGGCACAAGCTAAGGGGATATCCTGTCGACAATCTAACGTTGACAGAAACATTCCGGCGCGAGGCTGACAATAAATTAATTTACGGATTTAAAGTGAATGATCCGAGTATTTTCCAGTCAGAATTTTCCGGCGAATTCCCGCTTTCTCGGCTAGATGGCAACTTGTACGAATATGCCTGTCATGAAGGAAACCATGGCATGGTAGGTATTCTAGCCGGCGCTCGCGCTGTCGAACAAATGCAAAGTGATGAAACCGGCCGTTAAAGAAGACCAAAATTAACGGGCTTTTAATAGGTTTCTAAATGGTTAATTCAATTGGCTTTTCTTTTGAAGACGTCGGCCGTGTAATATCGGTTCAGTGTAGCCACTCGGCTGCCTTAAACCATCATAAATTAAGTCGCACGCAGCCTTAAAAGCTGCCGAACTGGCAAGATCATCAGTCATAGCTTTATAAAGCGGGTCTTCTTTATTTTGCGCATCAACTACTCCTGCCATCCTCTCCATAGTCTCACGTACTTGCTCTTTAGAACAAATTCCGTGAAGTAACCAATTAGCAATGTGCTGACTGGAAATCCTTAGTGTCGCCCTATCTTCCATTAAACCGACGTTATTTATATCCGGAACCTTAGAACATCCGATACCCTGATCAATCCAACGAACAACATACCCAAGAATTCCTTGGGCATTATTGTCTAACTCATTTTGTATCTCATGCTTACCTAAGCTCTTCGAATCCTCCAATAGTGGAATCCTGAGGATTTCATCAATTTCTGCAGATGGCCTAGTTTTTATTTCATCCTGACGACTAAATACGTGCAACTGATGGTAATGCAAAGCGTGCAAAACAGCAGCTGTTGGCGATGGGACCCAAGCGGTATTTGCGCCTGATGTCGGATGGCTAATTTTTTGCTCCAGCATCGCAGCCATTAGATCGGGCATTGCCCACATGCCCTTACCAATTTGTGCTTTGCCTTTAAGCCCACACGAAAGTCCGATGTCTACATTCCTGTCCTCATAGGCAGCAATCCAGGCTGACTCTTTCATCTTAGTTTTAGGAATCATTGGGCCAGCTTCCATGCTGGTATGAATTTCGTCTCCCGTTCGGTCTAAAAATCCGGTGTTAATAAACACGATGCGATCACTAGCAGCCCGAATACATGCTTTTAAGTTAAGTGTCGTCCTTCTCT
>MDSW01075634.1_pt1 | contig 15818 bp, 16 predicted proteins | sample 811171 | NCBI WGS metagenome assembly MDSW01 (sample SAMN05326641, study PRJNA326480) | marine metagenome | isolation source: seawater | place: Atlantic Ocean: North West | collected 2012
GCCCGTGAGGAACACGGCTACTCCGATTTTTGGGGTGCCCGGGTATACGCAACCAAAGCGCTAAAACTGGCCCGTAAAGCAAAGAAGCGTGCTGAGGTAGAAACGCGTGTGGGTCCTAAGTCTGACGCATCGGCCATCACCATTGTTCCCGTGCCTACAACGCAAACGGAGTCACCATGAGACGCCACGCGATATGGATACTTGTCCTGGTAAGTGCCGTGGTGTCAGGCTGTCGCTCCGGCCCGATGATGCGCGGTGATGCCGTTCAAATTGCTAAAAAGCTCGATATGGCTCGCGAAAACGGTGCTTACAATTGTGCGCCCCGTGAACTTGCAAAAGCAGAAGCTCACTTGGAATTTCTCAAGTACGAACTCGATGAAGGTGATTTTCAACGAGCGAGTTGGCACCACCGAGCGGCTACTCAGAATGCCGATACAGCTTTTGCAATTACAGATCCTGATAAGTGCGCCGACCGCGAAGTATTAATTGCCGATGCCGCACCGGTCATTATCAAGAGTACGGATCGTGACCTGGACGGTATTTTAGATGAGGTCGATCAGTGTCCGGATGAGCCAGAAGATAAGGATACCTTTGAAGATCTAAATGGGTGTCCAGATCCTGATAACGATGCCGATATGGTTTTGGACGTAAACGATGTTTGTCCATTGGAGCCGGGAAGTGTTCAAAACCGTGGTTGTCCTGTTGCGGACCGCGATGGCGATGGCATCGGTGACGATATCGATCAGTGTGTTAACGAGCCTGAAGACATTGATGGCTTTCAGGATGAAGACGGTTGCCCGGAAGTGGACGACATCGACGGCGACGGCATTCCCGATCAAGTTGATAAGTGCCCAACGGAACCTGAAGATGTTGATAATTATCTAGATGAAGATGGTTGTCCTGAGCTTGATAACGATGAAGACGGTGTGGTTGATATGTCGGATCTTTGTCCGATTCAGCCAGGTCCTATGAGTAATGCAGGTTGTCCTGTAGCAGACCGTGACGGCGATGGTGTGAATGACGAAGTTGATCAGTGCCCCGATGTTCCAGGCTCTGCCCCAACGGGTTGCCCAAAACGAGTTCTGGTTGAGATTAAAGGATCTCAAATTGAGATCAAAGAAAAGATTAACTTTGAACTCAATGGCTCTTCTATTGCCGGCGGCTTGTCTTTTGAAATCTTGGACCAAGTGTCGCAGGTCTTTAAATCGAACCCTGGCATTCGGGTGAAGATTGAAGGTCATACCGACAGTTCCGGGGCAGCTGACTACAACCTGAAGCTTTCAGATTCTCGGGCGCATGCTGTGCGTAAAGCACTGATTGAGCGAGGCATTGCGGCAGACAGGCTCGAGGCCATTGGTTATGGCGAGTCTAAGCCCATAGCGTCGAACTCCAGCAGCAAAGGCCGGGCAGCAAACCGCCGGGTCGAGTTCAATATTATTAAGAACTGATGGTTGGGCGGCATCAAGAGATGCCGTAATCCTTCATTTTATAGAGTAGGGCCCGGTGGGAGATCTCAAGGATTTTCGCAGCATGGGTTCGATTTCCATCTGTTTGTTCAAGCGCTCGCTTGATTAGCTCTATTTCCAATGCACGGCTGGCTACCTTAATAGAAAGAGTGTCCGGGAGTCCCGAGAGGCGGCGGTCTTTGGCATCGGTTACCTGCGCGGGCAAAGACTCTTTTTCAATCCAGCCGTTGTCACAAAGTACCAAAGCGCGCTCGATGGTATTTTCAAGTTCGCGCACATTACCTGGCCAGCTATAGGTTATCAGTGCCTGCAACGCGTCCTGGGTGATTTGTGCTTCAGGTTGCCCTAGCTCAGCTCCGTAAAGTTGGAGAAAATGCTGGGTGAGCCTGGGAATATCTTCTTTGCGTTGCCGAAGAGGAGGAACATCTATTTGCACAACATTCAGTCGATAATACAGGTCTTCTCGAAAGGTGCCCGCTTCAACCATTTTTGTGAGATCAGCGCTGGTTGCAGCAACAACTCGAACCTGAACTTTTCGGGGCCGGTTGTCGCCTACGCGCCGAATTTCTCCCTCTTGCAAAAAGCGAAGCAGTTTGACCTGTAGGCTTAGGGGAAGCTCGGCGATTTCATCTAGAAAAAGAGTGCCTTCGTCTGCTTCTTGAACCAGGCCGGTTTTATCACGAGATGCGTCGGTGAATGCTCCTTGGACATGCCCAAAGAGTTCACTTTCTAAAAGGGGTTCGGGAATAGCGCCGCAGTTGATCGGCACAAATTGCCCGCTTCGGTTTGATAAATGATGGACAGCTTTGGCCAATAATTCTTTTCCGGTTCCCGATTCACCGAGAAGAAGCACAGTGGATTTGTAGTCTGCAACTTTAGTTAAAAGAGTCACGACTTTTTCCATGCTGCTGGCATTGGTCACAAAGCCATCTATGGTTGGTTTACTTTGCTGAAGTCGCAGTCGTTTATTTTCGGCTTTCAGTTCTTCTTGTTCATGAAGAATGCGCTGCCTCTCGTATGCAAGTCTTATCTTGAGCACGACTTCATCGGCTTTAAATGGTTTAGAGACATAATCGGCGGCGCCCATGTGCATGGCTTGGATCGCTGTATCGATATCGACAAACGCGCTCATCATGATGACCGAGAGAGGAAGTCCATTTTCCTGAATGCGTTCCAAAAGTTCTACACCCGTCATGCCGGGCATTTTGACGTCCGTTAACACCAAGTCGAAAGCGTGCTCAGAGAGTTTGAGAAGAGCTTGCTCACCCGACGCGCAAAGAGTGACTTCGTGACCGCGACCGCTTAAGAGCATTTCTAGCATTTCACGCATGCCAGGCTCATCGTCAACAACGAGGATTTGCAGAGATGGACTGGAAGTCTCGGTGGTCATGGGGATGTTATAGCAGGATTCGGTCAGAGGCCGAACATTATCAATAATCGTCGAGTTCCCAGCGGTAGGTAAACCGAATGGTTGTGGTCACAGGCTGACCACCTTGAATAGCCGGTTTAAAGCTGCATTTTTTCATGGCGCGTTTGGCGGCTTGGTTGAGTCCATTGCCGGGGCCACTGATGATTTCAACTTTACCCACCGACCCATCGCCGAGTACTTCGACGCTTAATACGACCTTGCCTTCAATCCCCAGGTCTCTGGCTTCTTGAGGGTATTCAATGGTGCATCGCCTTTTGGTTTGCGGCATGCGATCCACATCAAAGCGTGAGCTAACCTTAAACGGTTTTACTTCGTCCGGCGGCGTAAACTCTTTTTCGGGCTCTTTGGCCAAGGTATTGCCAACCCGAACGCTCATACCGGCTCCCGTATCTGCTCCCACCACGGATTCCATGGTTACGCCAAAAACGGGAATGGGCGGCGGCTCGTCCGGCGGTGGTGGTTCCACTGGCTCTTCATTGGCTGGAGGCGGCTCCGGCTTTTTGGGTGGTTTAAGCTCGGTGACTTTTACCTTTTCCGGTTCCGGTGGGGGAGGTGGCTCTTCGATGGGTTCTGGTTCTGGTGGCGGTGGCGGCGGTTCGATAAGCGCCATTTCTACTGGAACGTAAGTGGGGTTAGGTTGTGCACGAGCGTAGGACGACCCACGATCGATGAGGACCCAGTGGCCAACTAATGAAACAACAAGGGCGACCACGAACACAATGGTTTCGCGTTGCACTCTCACGGCGTGCCCATCTTAATCGGTGGGGTGTTGGGATCGATATTGAGGGCAAATCGGTAAATGCCCAGCTGGCGAACAAGGTCTATCATTTCGATGACCTTGCCGTGGGAGACGGATTTATCCGCTGCGATCAATGCCTGAGCTTTGTCATCGGCTTTAGCGACCTCGGGAAGATACTCAATCAAGGCAGCTCGACTGGTGGGCTCTCCATTAAGGTAAATGGCGCCATCTTCAGCCAGAGTGAGTGCGAGCATGGTAGGCTCGGTGCTCTCTCCGGTTGCAGCCTTGGGCAAGTCTACTTGGATGGCGGGATTGTTGATGATGTTGGCTGTGAGCATGAAGATGATCAGCAGAACCAACATAATATCGACCAGCGGGGTAACGTTGATCCCACTGATGATATCGTCGTCATCAATATTTGCACCGCCCGCCATGCTTATGAATCCTCTTTCACGGTCTTAGCGTGATAGAGAACCACGTGGCCGACCGCATCACTTAGGACGAGGCGCCGTTTAATGGAGCGCTGAAATGCGTTGAAAATAGCTACCGCTGGAAGTGCGACCAAAAGGCCAACCGCTGTTGCGACCAAGGCTTCCGCGATACCGGCCATAACCGCTGCAGAACCTTCGGTGGTATTGGCTGCGAGGTCTTTAAAGGCTCGCATGATCCCCAGTACTGTTCCGAATAGGCCAATAAAGGGCGCGTTGTTTCCAAGTGTTCCAAGAAAGACCAGACCCCGCTCAAGCTTGAGCTTGGCTACTTTGGTGGCACCGGTCATCATTTCTTCGACGGCACCTGGTCCTCGGTCCATCACGTCGAGTCCTGCAAGGCAGATAGAGGCAACGTAGGAGTGGCCGCTTTGAAGCAGCGCCCGAGCTTTATCAACATTGCCGGCACAAAGATGCGCGTCTAGCTCTTTTTGGAGCATGTCGTAATCATCTCGGTGACTGAGGAAATGAAAGATGCGTTCCGCGGTAATGGCCACAGAGATAACACTGAGAATAACAAGAAGCTCCAAAATCCATTCGGCACCTAGATATAGAAATAGGTCGAAGAGTTGAGATTGGAGTTCAGAGCCTTGGTCTACACCTTCCATCATACTGCTTTCGTAGAACGCGCGCCTGCTGGCTACACGTTTTGTTTAGTTGCATGCACCTGATGTCATATTGATATCGGAGTTGGTGCCATTGCCGTTTAAGCCAGGTCGAAAAATTCGGTTGTCCTCTTCTCCACACCAGACAACGTTTCCGCTGGCATCGAGAGCTTCAACAACCACTTTGTAGCTGCTTGCGATGAAGTTATCGTTTGCACCAGGCTGTGGGTCTACCGGTACATTTCGAATGACTACTTCGGCTGACTGGTTGAGCGCATCACAAGCGGCACTTTCGCCCGTTAAAGTGGGCTCTTCTGCAGGAGTGGATAAGTCTTTCGGGTACATGGCCCATCGAACAGTTTCCACGCCCTCTACGCATACCAGAGAGTTGTCGTAGCGCGGGTAGAAATACGTCTCGCTGGTTTTTGCTTGGAGCTCCCAAGTAAACGTTTGAGGAACAGACATATCTACTTCTTCTTCAACGTACTGATAGAGAATGGTTCCATCGGCAGCTTCGGCAGAAATTGAAACATCCCATGCTTGGCGAACAAGGCCGCGAAGCGTGAGCGTGTCGGTTCCAATGCCGAGTTCGCAGTCAACGCGCTGGTCGTAACCGGGAATGACGTTGGCAGGGTCGGTAAGGTGAACGTGCACGGTCGCAATTTCTGGGTAAGGAATACCTCGAGCGTTAACCGCCGGAGCGTTATCACAGGCTCGGTAATCATCTTCCGAATTTTGGTCGGTCCAATCTCCGTAGTTGATTCTCCACTGGAGGTCGGCGACGGGCTCTGGATCGGAGCCGCAAGCAGCTGTAATCAGTGAAGCAATGGTCATAATCATAATGTTCAGGCGCATGGTTTTTCCTTACTCAGCAATCTACAAGAGTAATAGTTGAAGCCAACTGAGTACCGCTGGCGCACCTTAGAGGCAATGACATGACGTCCTTCCGGCCAAAAAAATTGAAATCTACTCGTAAGTTTATGACGCATCGGCTCATTTCAAGGGGTTGTCTTCAAATACCTGGGTGAAGTAAAGCCGGATTATGATCGAATCAAAGCTATTGGACTTTGAAAACACGCGAGTGGCCTTTGCGGGCCGCAGTGTCATGGAGTTGCGCCGTGCGTACTGGCTCTTCAAGCTTTTGTCCGTACAATGGCTGGCAAATCTTGGGCAGTGGTTTCTTTTGGTTGCCCTTAAATTGAAGCTGCCAGTGGAAGGCATCATCTTACGAACGATCTTCCGGCATTTTTGCGGTGGCGAAAGCATCCCGGGTTGTAAAGATTGTGTGGAGGCATTGGGCTCTTTTGGGGTGAAAACCATTTTGGACTACTCGGTTGAAGGAAAGTCGAGCGAGCAGGATTTCGAATCGTCGGTTGAGGAAATTTTAGCCACAGTTCAGGAAGCGGGACACAATGCCATGGTTCCGTTGGCGGTTTTCAAAGTCACCGGACTCGCCCCATTTGCGCTTTTGGAAAAAGTTCATGCCGGCGCTGTGCTGGATGCTTCGGAGAAAGAGGCATGGCAACGCGTTGAGGCTCGGGTTGAAGCCATTTGCAGCGAGGCGGCGAAATTGGGCATACCGGTTCTGATTGATGCAGAAGAAAGCTGGGTCCAAGACGCCATAGACGATTTGAGCCGCGCCATGATGCGCAAGTTCAATGGGCAAAGAGCCATTGTCTACAATACGGTTCAAATGTACCGCGTGGATCGCCTTGAATTTATAAAGTCGGAAATAGGCCGAGCGCGCGAAGGTTCCTACCATTTTGGTGTGAAGCTTGTTCGCGGGGCTTATATGGAAAAAGAGCGCGAGCGTGCTGCCGCCAAGGGCTACCCTTCGCCGATTCAGCCCACCAAAGCTACTTGTGATTCGGATTACGATGCAGCGGTCACCTTTTTGATGGAAAATATTGATATCGCTGCCCTGTGTTGCGGCTCTCATAATGAGAACAGCAATGAACATTTAGCTCAGTTGATGAAGGCCAAAGATGTGGCGCCTTCGGACGAGCGCATTTACTTTTCGCAGCTTTTGGGAATGAGCGATCATATCAGCTACACCCTTGCTAAAGCTGGTTACAACGTCGCCAAGTACGTTCCTTATGGTCCGGTACGAGAGGTGATTCCGTATTTGATACGCCGTGCAGAAGAAAACTCTTCGATTACCGGGCAAACCGGGCGTGAACTTACGCTTTTGCTCAAAGAGCTCAAGCGCCGTGCTGATGGTGAGGCTGATTGACGCTCCCCAAGCCTTCTGGGATAGTCCAAAATGATGAATGTTGATGAGTTATTACGAGGACTGCGAGAGTTGGAGCGGGGTGCCAGTGGCGAAAGCACCAACATCCAGTGTGTGCAATCCACCGGGCTGGATGGTTGTACCCATTGCAGTTTCTGTAAAGATTCGACCAATTCATACCGCTGCACCCACAGTTCTGGACTTAAAGATTGCTCGGGTCTGACCTGGAGCAATGATTGTCAAAGCTGTCATAGCAGTGCTTACCTGCATACCTGCAAACAGTGTGTAGACAGTGCTTATTTGATTCACTGTGTGAACATGGCCGATTGCCATCATTGCATCGGGTGTGTTGGACTGGTGGGACGAGAATTTCATATTCTAAATAAAAGTTACGAGCAAAAAGAGTATTTTGAGATATTGGAACGCCTCAAAGTAGAACTTGGTATTGAAGTGGGGACCTGAAATGGCAGAGCTTGAAGGCCTTTTAGAGCAGTTGGCGCAGCAAGAAGCCCAAGGCGATACGGAAGCGATGTGGAAAACTCGTGAACGTATTTTCGCTGAGCATCCCGACTCGGAAGAAGCCGTTGAAGCTCAGTATAAAGCCGGTTTGCACTGCCTCTTTCACGTGCGAGACATGGCGCAAGCGGTTGAGCACTTTCAAGCTGCTGCGAAGAAAAAACATCCTTATTGGTCATTGGCGGCTCGAACCTCTTTGGGGATTTGCCTTTTCCATCAAGGGCGTGCTCAAAAAGCGCTCTTTGAGCTTCGCCGGGTTGGGTTTACCGAAACCCCCAATGACCACTCGGTAACCGCTTTGGCTTTTATGGAAACGATTCACGGTGTGGATGGCCAAATGGATGAGCTTGCTCGGGTGAGAACCGAGCGCATCAAGCAGCTGCGGGTATTGATTGAGGCAGGTCGCGTCGCCAAAGACCAAAGCTTTGGACAACACTTATTTTCGTTGGCTACTGCGCTGGTAGACGATGGCGATTTGCCCGCAGCCCAAGATTGCCTCAATGAGGCCAAAGAGTTAGGCCCAGACCTATTGGGTGCCGAACTCTACAGTGCAGTGGTTAACGGTTTCTGACGACTGATCGTTTATCCGCGAGTTGGAACTCGCTCATACCCAAGTCTTGAGATAGGCTTTGCACTATGAGTGCTTTGCCTATTTGCGATCGCCCGGTTGGGGCAACATCTGGGTTTTATGGGCGTAGCGGTGAGCTTCGCCGCATTCTCAACTGTATGCAGCGCGGGCAGTCGGTGTCGGTTATTGGGGGCCCCCAAGTTGGTAAGACTTCTTTGCTCTACCAAATCCGGCAAAATCAGTACGAGCTTTTTACCCCAGTATATCAAGGCATTAAGACAGTCCCGGTGGTGATCGACATGAATTCATTGGGAGGACGCGCGGCTTTGCTTCCCGACCTGATTTGGGCCGGGGTCAGCGGTGCCTTGATGGATTCTCAAATCCGGGGAGGCGCAGGTGCGGTTGAAGTTAAACTCCCCGAAGGCCGCAGACCCGGACAGTTAAGCTGGAAAGAACTCGAGAAAGCGCTTTGCGACACTTGGCGGGGACTCCGAGGAACCCACGCCTGGTGCCACTATGCGCTTATGGTGGACAACGCAGATATATGTTGCTCCGGCGACTTTATTGAGTGCCTGGATGGTCTTTTTGCTTTGGCCGGTCATGATGAAGATTGGTCGCCGATGAGTTTGGTTTTTGCTGGCGGACGAACTTTTCGAGAGTTTGTTTTAGATTCCAAAAAACCAGAAATGAAAAAGCTTCAGCATTTGGTCTTGGGAGCATTGAAACCAGACGAAGCCAACGCAACGATTCGAGCAATGTTGCCTGAGGCCAATGCCAAACTGGTAAAAGAGATTGCGTACTTGACGGGAAATCATCCCTATTTACTCAACGTGTTGCTCGACGAAATTATTGAATACAACTTGGTTCGCAATTTGAGAGCAGCGGCAGATAACGCTTCAATGCGGCTAGAACCCCTTTTTGAGAGGGTTTGGGCCGCTTTTGACCGTGGGCGTGGGGTAAATTACCGAGGCTCTTACGCCGCACCCGAGCACGCACTGATGCAAGTGCTCATGGAAATGGGCGAATATGGATGTACCACAAAGCAGGCAGAGCGAGAGGTGGGGCTGCGTCCGTTAAAGGAGTTCGCCGATTTTCTCGTATCCTCATCGGTGGTCGAGAGAACGATGCGTGATAACCAATACGTTCTTCAGGCTAAGAATATGCTTTGGAACGAGTGGTACCGTCAGCGAATTTCTCGCTAATTGTCACACCGTAGAGCTTGTTCAATCGCGGGTATCAGCGTGCGCCGAATCACTTGCTGCATGGAACGCTCTTCACGAGCCGCCAGCTGACGGATCAGTTCAATTTGGTAGTCATTGAGACGCAGGTTCAGTCCCGTTGTAGGTTTGGCTGCAGGATCATGAACCTCTGTGGTATTGCACGGACCCGTTGGTATGGCCACTTGGTCCACGGGCTGAGCTCTTGCGACTTCTGTAACTTTTTCAGTTTGCACGGGTGTTTCAACTGCCACCAGGTGTGGTTTCACTGCGTTGTCCGGCTGTGGATCAACTTCATGAGTCATAAGTGCGCTGAATTCTTCTGCTGTAAGATAACTGGACATATTGATTCCCCTCCAAAAGGTCCAACTCAAGGCTAGTCTGGAAACTTAAAATCGCCAAAAAATCTGCAACCAGCGTGAACCCGGGCTGGTACCAGTGTGCTACCGCCATGATCCCTGCTGAAATGGTTAAAGTTTTTCGCTTTCCTCGTCGATTCCTAGAATAGAGGTGACCATGTCTAATGAGATACTGATGATTCAGCCCGACTGTTTAAAAGACTTCGATTTGCTCTGGGAGAACTGCAAAGGTGGGCCCGACGCATCCGTAAGAGGTTTGTCGGCGAACTCGTCCATCATTGCGGTGCCCCGCTCGCAGCGACGTCTTTCTCGCGAAGATTTTCACGGCTGGCTTCTGCCTTGAGTGGATCGAATTGCGACAAATTGACAATTTGTCACAGCCCCTGCGATCATCCTTTGTCAGGTTGACAATATGTCCAATGAATCACACCTAAGTCATTAAAATCCCTTAAAAATTAACACTTCTACCCTCTTGTAATTGTGGATCGAATCTTGCATTTACCGCTGGGAGCACCGGAAGAGATTGCCCTGGAATAGGGCGACCGAGTTCTGGGTTCCAAGAGGCACCGAGATGGTCTCGGCGCTTGAGGTTTGAAGAAGGAAGTAGCGTCATGGTGACGGCACGCATTGCAGCCTATTTAAAAAACAACGGCTGGGTATTGAACCTGGTGTTTATTGCGCTTGGTTCCTATTTTGTCGGCGGCGCGGTTAACGCGGTGGTGGCCGAAGAAATTCGACTTCTTCCAAATGCCAACCAAAATCTTGGAACCAACGCCCGACCGAATAAAGGCCCCAGCTCTCGAAAAGCAGCTTTTACGTCCATGGCCGACCGCAACATCATGGCGCTTCAGCGTGAAAACTTAGAGCCCGTTGTTGAGACCAGCGAAGAGAGTACTTCAAGCCAAGCAGGCGAATTTGATGAAAGCGAAGTGAAGAGCTGTAGCTTGCCTATTTCTGTAAGAGCCACTTTGGTATCGGATAACCCGCAGTGGTCTATTGCCATGATTTACAACAACTCATCGCGCGATGTTGATGCCTACAGCATCAGACCCGGCAACAACCAAGTCGTCGATGACGCTGAACTTGTTGAAGTCCGAAGTCGGGAAATCATCGTTCGCCGAGCCAGTCATTATGAGCGGTGCTTGGCTGATGCGGAATCAAACAATAAAGGTCGCCGTGAGAAACCCAAGCCTTCTCGTAGCACCAGTAAAACCGTTAAAGACGATGGTGACCGAAGCAAGGGCGTTACCAAGGTTTCAGAAACCGATTACAACATCGAGGGCTCAGAGATTGATCGTGTCTTGAATAACCTGAGCGAGGTTGCAACCAAGGCCAGAATCGTACCGAGCTTTAAAAATGGTAAGCCTAATGGGTTTAAGCTCTTTAGCATTAAGCCTGGAAGTATTTATTCCAAAATAGGACTGCGCAATGGTGATGTCATTCAAAGCGTAAACGGGCATGAAATGAACAGCCCAGATAAAGCTTTGGAAATTTACCAAAAACTTAAAGACAGCTCGAGCATAACCGTTGATATCCAGCGACGTGGCCGGGCCATGACCATGAATTACGCGATTGGCCGATAAACCGTGCACGACTCGATTCGCATATTACTTTGCCTGGGAGCATTGACTGGATTGGGCAGTGAATGGACGGACCGAGAGCCCTCGGACGTTTCTCCTAAGCCCAGTGCTACTTTGATTTCAGTGGACACAACGGTCCAAACGCTGCGAACCGATTATCAATTGCCGGTTTTACCTTTGGCACAAGTACCATTGGACTTACAGAAAGAGCCTGTGGCGCAGCCAAAATTGCCCGTAAAAAAATCTTCGAAAAGAGTGACAAAGTCTTGTCCTCTAGAAGTTCGCGCCATTGTCGAAGCAGAGACAATGACCGATTCATTCGCGATGCTTTCAGTGGATGGGGACACGCGCCTCGTTCATTTAGAACAAGTTTTGAATACGCCTGCCGGCAGCTTTGTGCTTGGGGCAATACAACCGAGTGGTGTGGTTCTTCATAAGGGGAACCAAAAGATTCGCTGCTCGTTGGTACGATGAGAGAGGTAGTGGGATGTTGAATACGCCACGTTTGGTAATGTTTGTTGTAATGTCGATGTTTTCGACAACACATGTGATGGCTGAGGATAATTCGTCGCACACAGCGAACTGGGTTGCCCAGTCTGATGATGATGATGACGGCAAAAAGAAGGCTCGCGATAAAGTGAACCTTGGGCGTCAGTTGATGAAGACACGCTCCATGCCAAAGTCTTTTCCAAAGTCCAACCGCTCCCGAGTGGGTACTTCGGCCAATATGAAGCGCACTGCAGAAGCAGCTGCTTCGGCGAGTCGGGCTGCGGTTAAAGAAGAGAAGAAGCGCAACGAGCCTAAGGCATCGAGCAAGTCTTCTCGTTCAAGCCGTGCTTCGGCCAGTCAAGACGCGTCATCGGATATCGATTACAAGGCGCGGGCTAAAAAGGGCCGATTCTCTTTTGAATTTTCAAAAGCTGAAATTATGGACATTGTTAAAGCCATTTCGGACATGACCCGGAAAAACTTTATCATCCCCGAAAAACTCAAAAGCCAGAAGATTACGATTCTCTCTCCCACCAAGATTACAGCGGCTGAGGCTTATCAGGTGTTTTTATCTGCCTTGAGCATCAACGGGATTACGGTGGTTCGAACCGGTAAATTCTACAAGCTCATCGAGTCCAAGAATGCTGTGAAAAAGCCAATTCCTACCTGTGTTGGTCCCGATGATGTTTGCCCAACTTACAGCGAGCAAATGGTAACTCTGCTTATTAGCCTATCGCATACCGAGGCCAATCAAATCAGCAGCGTTCTAAAATCACTGGTTTCCAAAGAAGGTGAACTGACGGTCTTTCAGCCAAGCAATGCGATTATTTTAAGCGAGTACGCGCCAAATATCGCCCGTATCAAACGCATTATTAAGGCGCTTGATCAGCCTGGTTTTGATGACGAGTTAAGAATTGTTCAAATTGAATATGCTACAGCGCAAGAAGTTGCGGATAAAATCACTCAGGTATTTGATGTGTCTGGCGCCGGCGGAGCAAGCAAGTCGAAGAGCTCGCGTAAGACGTCCAAGGCTAAGTCAAAATCCAGTTCTAACGATGAGGCATCGGTTCAGATTTCTAAAATCATCGCTGATGAACGAACCAATCAGATCATCATCAAAGCCAATAAGCGTAGCTTTGAAGCAATTCGTCGTTTGATTTCTAAGCTTGATGTTCCAATTTCAGAAGCAGAGCAGGGACGCATTCACGTTTATTATCTGGAAAACGCGAAGGCTGAAGATTTGGCTTCAACCCTATCGAGTTTGACTCAGGGTTCTTCATCGAAATCTCGAGCGGGTAAAAAGGGCAAAGCAGCTGCCCCACAAAGCGCGCAGCTTTTTGAAGGCGAGATTAAGATCACGGCCGATAAGAGCACCAACAGCTTGATTGTTGTGGCCAGTGCTCACGATTACCGTGCATTGAAAAAATTGATTGAGCGTCTCGATACAGTTCGCCCTCAAGTTTATATCGAAGCAGCCATCATGGAAGTCACCGATGATAATGCAAACGATGCAGGTGTTCATTGGCACTCGCCGGTTCAGTTTGGCGCTGATGATTTAGGTGGTTATGGAGAAGGTGCGCTCGGGTTTGTACAAAGTGGTGCCTGGAGTAATGCGGGCGCAGACGGCCCTTTAAAAGGCCTGAGCCCTACCATAAGCCCCACCGGTCTTATTAATGCCGCAGGCGGTTCTATTGCTGGTATTGGCGGCCAGTCCATTACGGTTGGTGGTTTTGAAATCCCAAGTTTTGGTTTGTTGTTAAAGTGGATGGAAACACAAAGCAATGCACAGGTTCTCTCAACACCTCATATTTTAACAATGGATAATGAAGAAGCTGTTATTGAAATAGGTAGAAAAGTTCCGTTTGACCGCGGTGGTGCAGGGATTTCTAACTTGCTTCAACAAGCCGGAGGAACCAGCGGTATTGGTGGTCTTGGAAGTCTCGGCGGGCTTGGAGCTCTCGGAGGACTTGGCAGCTCGGTTGAGCGTATCGATGTATCGATGAAGTTGTCGATCACACCCCAGATCAATGAGCGCAATAGAATTCGTTTGGAAGTTGATCAGAGCATAGAAGATATCACCGGAGAGGATTCGGCCGGTAGACCTCTTACAGCGAACCGTGCATTGAAGAATGTCATTGTAGTTGAAGACCAACAAACCATCGTTTTGGGTGGCTTGATTCGCGATAATGTCAGAGAGCAAGAAAACAAGGTTCCACTTTTAGGAGACTTACCTATTATTGGTTGGCTCTTTAAAACCCGTAATAAGACCGTTGAAAAAGTGAACCTGCTTCTCGTTTTGACCCCTTATATTATCCGTGGCCGTGATGACTTTCAGAATATTCTCGAACGAAAGATGAAAGAGCACGAAGAATTCACGGCTGATTATTACGGCCGTCAAAAGCAGTACCGAGCACATATCGATTACCGTCGTAAGGTTGGACCCTTGGCTAAACTTGGACATGTTGTCGAGCGTGAACAAAGCCGCATTGAAAATGGTGGTGACGGTGGCACCGATCAAGTTTTGGTTCAGCCAGAAGACGGCGCAAATCAGGACTCGACGTCTGAAACAAAGTTTCAAAGTTTGAGCGGTGAAGAAGCTGAAACTCAAGAAGAGAACGCTGAAGCACCGGAAGTTGAAGCTAAAGAAGAAGAGGCCGAGGAGTAACCCGGATGGACGTTCAGGAAAAGACTGAAGTAGATGTGCCGGTACCGTCGGCTCGCTTTTCTGAGCGGCGCCTGGGTGAGCTTTTGTGTGCACAGGGTGTGCTCAATGAAAGCGATCTGGATGCAGCTCTAGAGGTACAAGTGGAACGCGGCGGTCTTCTCGGAGAAATCCTAGTAGGTCAACGCACCATTACCGAAAAGCAGCTTTTGGTAGCATTGGGCGAGCAGCTTGATATTCCACTTTTGGAATCCATTGATGATGCGAATGTCCCAGATGATTTGATTGCACCCTTGCCGATTAACTTTGCCAAGCAGTTTAAGCTTTTGCCGATTGCTCAAAGAGACGATGGCACCGTTGTGGTTGCGACTTCCGAGCCATTGGCGGTAGCGGCGCTCGATGATTTGGCGACGCTAATTGATGCATCCATTGAGTTGACCCTTTCAACCTCTGAAGAAATTGTTCAGGCAATTAACCAGGTTTACGACCGCGGTACAGCGCATGCCGCCGCCGCCATGGAAGATCTTGAGGATGAGGACTTAGATACCTTTGCTCAAGACTTTGAAGAGGCGGTCGACCTTTTAGATTCTGAAGACGAAGCTCCGATTATTCGGCTTGTGAACTCTTTGATCTCTCAAGCAATCAAAGAGCACGCGTCAGATATTCACATCGAGCCCGGTGAGCGCGATTTGGTTGTGCGATTCCGCATTGATGGGATTTTGTACGAGAAGATTCGTCCACCCAAGCGTCTGCAAGCCAGTATCATCAGCCGGATCAAAATTCAGGCTGAACTAAACATTGCAGAAAAACGCTTACCCCAAGATGGCCGAATTCGAATCAAGATGGCTGGTAAAGACGTTGATATTCGTGTGGCCACCGTGCCCACTGCATACGGTGAACGGATCACCATGCGACTCCTGGACCGTTCATCCATTCTCTTGGATTTGACTGATCTTGGTTTTACTCCAGACACGCACACCACCATGGGCGGTTTGATTAAAAAGAGTCACGGAATCATTTTGGTCACGGGCCCAACCGGTAGTGGTAAAACAACCACACTCTATGCTTGCTTAAGTGCAATCAACCGGCCAGACCTTAACATTTTGACCATTGAAGATCCGGTGGAATACCAGCTCGATGGCGTAAGCCAGACGCAGGTGCAGTCTAAGATTGATTTAACCTTTGCCAGCGGGCTGCGTTCGTTTCTGCGACATGACCCCGATGTCATTATGGTTGGTGAGATTCGAGATTTAGAAACAGCTGAAATTGCAATTCAAGCAGCACTTACCGGTCACTTGGTACTGTCCACGATTCACACCAATGATGCACCGGGCGCGATTACGCGATTGGTGGATATGGGCGTGGAACCGTTTCTCGTTGCTTCGTCGGTGATTGGTATTCTGGCGCAACGTCTGGTGCGAACACTCTGTCCAGATTGCAAAGTTGAATATGAAGCTTCCGAAGAAGAAA
>MDSW01070773.1_pt1 | contig 15817 bp, 16 predicted proteins | sample 811171 | NCBI WGS metagenome assembly MDSW01 (sample SAMN05326641, study PRJNA326480) | marine metagenome | isolation source: seawater | place: Atlantic Ocean: North West | collected 2012
AATAGCAAAAAAATACTTGATCATGGTATGATAGTAGGTAAGGAATTAGCTAATGTTTTGAGTGGAGGAGACACTAATTTAAGTAAGGAAATAAGTGAAGAACAGATGTATAAATTAGAACTCGAGAGCTTTATGAAACTTTTAGAAACAGATAAAACACAAAAAAGAATTGTACATACTTTAAAAACAAGCAAACCATTAATAAATTAAATGACAACTTATAACGCACCAGTAGATGAAATGATGTTTTTATTTAATAATCTTAAAGACAATAAAAACTATAATGAAATTGAAAAATACAAGGAAATAAATTCTGATTTGGTAAAAGACATATTAGAACAAGCAGCGAAAATTAATCAAGAAATTGTATTACCACTAGCAAAAATAGGAGATGAAAAACCCTGTGTTTATGAAAATGGCATTGTGAGATCACCACCAGGGTATAAAAAAGCATATAAAAAATTTATTGAAGATGGTTGGACTTCTTTATCTTGTGATCCAAAATATGGCGGTCAGGGTATGCCAAAAACAGTAAGTACTTTTTTTGAGGAAATGCTTTCATCATCAAGTTTGTCTTTTAAATTATATAGCGAACTAAGTATAGGAGCATATAACTGTATACTTCATCACGCGGACCAAAAAATAAAAGATAAATATTTACCTAAAATGGTTGAAGGTAAGTGGAGCGGGACAATGTGTTTAACGGAGTCGCATTGTGGTACTGATTTAGGTTTATTAAAAACTAAAGCTGTTAAACAAAAAGATAACTCCTACAAGATTTCTGGTCAAAAAATATTTATCACTTCAGGAGATCACGATTTGACAGAAAATATTATTCATCTTGTTTTAGCTAGGATCCCTGGTTCACCTCCTGGAACAAAAGGAATTAGTTTATTTTTAGTACCCAAGTTTATTGTTAAGGATAGTGGTTCAGTAGGACCTCGTAATGGTGTTAATACTGCATCTATCGAAACAAAAATGGGAATCAAAGGATCACCAACTTGTGTTTTAAATTTTGAGGAATCAACTGGTTATATGATAGGACCAGAAAATAAGGGACTTAGCTCTATGTTTACAATGATGAATTTGGAGAGAATTGTTGTTGGCATTCAAGGCCTTGGTATCTCTGAAACTGCTTATCAAAATGCATTAGCTTATGCAAAAGAGAGAAAGCAAGGGAAAGCAAATAATAGTAAAAATGGTGAAGCAGATTTAATTATTAAGCATGCAGATATAAGAAGAAGTTTGATGAATATGAAATCTTTAATCGAAGGACAAAGATCTTTAGCATTTTGGGTTTCTCAACAAATTGATGTCAGCTTAAATCATTCAGATAAAAAAATAAAATCTAATGCTGATGAAATAGTTGCTTTAATGACTCCCATAATAAAATCTTTTTTTACCGATATTGGAATGGAAATTACAAATGATGCAATTCAAGTTTTTGGTGGATATGGTTATACTAAAGATCAAGGAATTGAGCAATTATTTAGAGACAATAGAATAACACCTATTTACGAAGGCACAAATTCTGTTCAAGCTATAGATCTTGTTTATAGAAAAATTTTAAATAATAAAATTTTTGAAAAATATATTGGTCAACTTTCAAGTGAGGTTAAAGAACTTGCTAAAGATGAAAAATTATCCTTATTTGCTGAAAAATTTTTTAAATATTTAGAATTATTAAATAATTTTACACTTTGGCTTAGCGAGAAAAATAAATCATCAAAAGATGATGTTAGCGCAGCATGCAATGATTATCTAAAGGTTCTTGGATATGTAGCTCTTGCTCACTCTTGGTTAAAAATATTAAAGGTCAGTCATTCAAAACTTAATGAAAATAAAACTTTTTTTGAGGATAAAATTAATACTGCAAAGTATTATTTTGATAAAATTCTTCCAAGAATTCAGAGCCATTATTTATCAGCTGTAACAGGTAGTGATACAATGATGAAATCTAATTTTAATTAATAATGAATCACTACGAAACAAATCTAAGCAAAAATAGAGCAAATTTTGTACCACTTACACCACTATCTTTTTTACAAAGAGCTAAAGATATATATCCAACGTATGAAGCACTAATTTACGAGGATCGAAAATATACGTGGAATCAGATTTACGACAGATGTGTAAAATTTGCTAGTGCATTAGAAAAAATTGGAATTAAAAAGGGAGATACGGTTTCCTTTCTAGCATTCAATACACCTGAAATTTTTGAGGCACATTATTCAGTTCCTATGACTGGCGCTGTTTTAAACACCATAAATATTAGATTAGACGCAAAAACTATTGCTTATATTTTAGATCATAGTGATGCAAAAGTCTTAGTTGTAGATAGACAGTTACACAAAGAGGTAAAAAAAGCATTAGCCACTATTAAAAAAAAAATTACTATAATTGACATTGTCGATAAATATGCTGATCAATCAAAAACAGAAAAAATTGGTGACTTAGAATATGAAGCATTTTTAAAAACTGGAGATAATAATTACGAATGGAAAATGCCTGATGATGAGTGGCAAGCAATATCATTAAGTTATACTTCTGGTACAACTGGAAATCCAAAAGGGGTAGTTTATCATCATAGGGGATCGTATTTAATGTCAACTGGCAGCGCTGCCGCTTGGAATATGCCAAACAGATTAAATTTTTTAACTGTTGTTCCGATGTTTCATTGCAATGGTTGGGGTTATCCTTGGACAGTCCCAATGTTAAATGGTCGAACAATTTGCCTGCGTAATATAGATATTAAAAAAATTTTTGAATTAATTGATAAATACAACATAACTCATTTTGGAGGTGCCCCAATAGTATTAAATATGATAACTGGTGCTTCTGAAAGTGAACGAAAAAAATTAAAACACAAAGTCTCTGTTTTAACAGCAGGCGCTCCTCCACCAAGTATTATTTTTAAAAAAATGGAAAGTCTCGGTTTCGATGTTATGCACGTTTATGGATTAACCGAAACATATGGTCATGTAACACAGTGTGCCTGGAATGATACTTGGAATAATTATGATGAAGAGAAAAAAAATGAGATTAAAGCACGACAAGGAGTAAGATATCCAAATACTGAAGGTGTAACAATTATGAACCCTGAGACTATGAAAGAGGTTCCTAGAGATGGAAAAACCATTGGAGAAATAATGATTAGAGCTAACGTTGTAATGAAAGGTTATTTTAAAGACAAGGATTCAACCGACAAAGCAATGAAAGGTGGCTGGTTTCATTCTGGTGATTTAGCAGTTATGTATGAAGATGGTTATGTAAAAATTCAAGATAGATCAAAAGATATAATTATTTCGGGTGGTGAAAATATATCTTCTATAGAGATAGAAAATACATTAGCAAAACATCCATCGGTATCTATTGCAGCAGTTGTTGCAAAACCAGATAAAAAATGGGGTGAAGTCCCTTGTGCTTTTATAGAAACAGTTAAAGATAAAAAGGTTACAGAAAAAGAACTAATTTCTTTTTGTAAAGAAACGCTAGCAGGATTCAAAGTTCCAAAAAAAGTTGAATTCTGTGAATTACCAAAAACATCAACAGGTAAAATTCAAAAATTTGAACTTAGAAAAAAAGCAAAAGAGTTAAATTAATTCTGAAATGTCAAAAATATCAATCGATCTTATTTGGAAACTTGAAAATGGAGATATGTCTCCAGGAAAGTATTCAAATCAACACGAAATAACATTTACACCTAACACCAAAATTGTTGCTGATTCTGCTCCAGATTGGAGAGGAAACGAATTAAATACAAATCCTGAACAAACTCTTGCAGCATCTCTAAGTAGTTGTCATATGATGACCTTTTTAGCTCTGGCAGCTAAAATGAAATGGCCAGTAAAAACCTATAAAGATACAGCAATAGCAACACTAGGAAAAAATCTTAAAGGCTTAATGTCCGTTATTGAAATTGAATTAAATCCTAAAGTAGAGTTTTCAAATGGTTTTACCGTCGAGGATTCGAAAATGAGAGAGGTACAAGATAGAGCACATCGATATTGCTTTATATCAAATTCACTTTCAAACGAAGTTAAGGTAAAAATTAATTAATTAATGAAAAATATTAATAATAATCAATTAGTTAAAACATCAGTTCACTCTGATTGTATACTTCGTATTTCTTTAAATAACCCGTCACATCACAATGTTTTGTCCGAGGAAATGATGTCAGAAATTCAGTCTATTTTAGATAAATCTATGAATGATAAATCTATAAGAGTGATAGTTATATCTGCTGAAGGAAAAACATTTTCGGCTGGCCACGATTTAAAACAATTAAAAAAGGGTCGCCTTAATTCTGATAAGGGTAGGGAGTACTTTAAAAAAGTAATGTTACAATGTTCTAAACTTATGCAATCAATTATTAATAATCCAAAACCTATTATTGCAGAAGTTGCTGGTACGGCTACTGCTGCTGGTTGTCAATTAGTTGCAAGTTGTGATTTAGCATATGCTGGAACATCATCTAGATTCGCAACACCAGGAGTTAATATAGGTTTGTTTTGTTCAACACCAATGGTTGCTTTATCAAGAACAGTAACAAATAAACATTCAATGGAAATGCTTTTGAACGGAAATTTAATTTCTTCAAAAAAAGCGGCTGAAATTGGTTTAATTAATGATGTAGTAAAGGACAATGATCTTAAAAATATTGTTTTAGAAAAAGCATTAAAAATTGCTAAGAAATCATCTATGACATTGAAAATCGGCAAGAAAGCTTTTTACAAACAAATAAATATGAACTTATCCGAAGCGTATGATTATGCATCTAATGTTATGGTTGAGAATATGCTTAATACTGATGCCGAAGAGGGAATAGATGCTTTTATAAACAAAAGAAATCCCAATTGGCAAGATAAATGATCTTTGAAGTCGAAAATAAGAAAGTTTTTTCTTCTGATATAGGCCAAACTTTTGATAAAAATAAACATACTATAATATTGCTCCATGGAAGTGGTCAATCACATGTTGTTTGGTCTTTAACTGGTCAATATCTTGCTGATGAAGGATACAATGTATTTGCACTTGATCTGCCAGGTCATGGTAATTCTGAAGGTTCTTCACTTGAGTCTATAGAGGATATGGCAGATTGGCTTAATAAAGTTGTTAAAGTTATTGGAATTAAAGATTTAACAATATTAGGGCATTCACAGGGTTGTTTGATTGCCTTAGAATATGCAAACAAATTTCCAACCAATATTAAAAATTTAATTTTTGTAGCTGGTTCATATAAAATTCCTGTAAATAAAAGTTTAATAGATCTTGCTAATTCAGGAGATCTGGAGTCTCTAAATTTAATGATGAAATGGGGTTATGGATATTCTAAGCAATTTATTGGAGGAAACCCGTTACAAAAAATCTTAAATTCTTCTAGGGAAGTGCGTGAGATTTTAGCTGTAGACTTAATAGCCTGCAATAATTATAAGAACGGAATCAATTGTGTAAAAAAGATCAATTGTCCAACTTTTTTTATATTTGGTGAATTGGACAAGATGATTAAGCTAGATAAAGGCAAAGAATTTTCAGGCTTAATAAATGGGTCAAAAACACATATCATCAAAGACTGTGGTCATATGATAATACTAGAAAATGCATTTGAAATGAGAGAGCAAATAGCTAAATTTTTAAAATAATGAAAAAATTTTTAATCTCAAAGACAAGAAGACTTAGAAGCACCCCGTTTACTTCAAGATTAGAAAAATATGGAGTAGGCGGTTACACTGTATATAATCATATGCTTCTACCAACATTTTTCCAATCAATTGAAGCTGAATATGAGCATTTAAAAAATTATGTACAGCTATGGGATGTAACTGTTCAGAGACAAATTGAAATTAGTGGTAAAGATTCATACAAATTAATTCAATTAATGACCTGCAGGGACCTTTCTAAAGCAAAGATTAATAAGTGCTATTATGTTCCTTTGATAGACAAAGAAGGTAATATGGTAAACGATCCTTTAATTATAAAAATTGAGGAAAATAAATGGCGTATTTGTATAGCTGACTCTGATGTACTGTTTTTTGCAAAAGGGATAGCTGGTTCTTTTAATTTAGAAGTAAAAGTATTTGAAACAAATATAGCAACTTTAGCCATTCAAGGACCAAAATCTGAAGATGTAATGAAAAAAGTATTTGGCATTAATATAAGTAAATTAAAATTTTTTAGTTATGATTATTTTGAATTCAAAGGAGTTAAATATATGATTTCAAAATCAGGTTTTTCAAAGCAAGGCGGTTACGAAATTTATATAGAAGATATAGAATCAGGATTAGAATTATATGATCAATTGATAAAAGAAGGAAAAGACTTTAACATTAAACCTGGATGTCCAAATGCAATTGAAAGAATTGAAGGTGCTCTTCTTTCATATGGCAATGATATGGATAATAATGACAACCCATTTGAATGTGGTTTTGACAAGTATGTTTGTCTTGATAATGGAATTGATTACTTAGGAAAAAAAGCTCTTCAGAACATTAAAAAAAAAGGTATAGAAAAAAAAATAATGGGCGTAAAAATCGATTTAAACGAAATAAATTTAATTAAAGAGGAAAAACTTTTAGATGAAAAAGAAAATATAATAGGGTTCCTTAGATCTGCAGCATTTTCACCAAAATTTAAAAAAGTCGTCGGTATTGCAATGATTAAGTTAAGATATTGTAACGATTCTCAAAAATTTAAATTGAATATAAATAATAAGATAGTTCAAGGAATAGTTTGTAATTTACCAATATTGTAATTTTATGAAAAAAGCTAAAATTTATATACCCTCAAAAACAGCTACACAATCTGGAAAAAGGAAAACAAAAAATTGGGTTTTGAAATTTGAAACAAGACACGGAACCGTAAATCCCCTAATGGGTTGGGAGTCTAGTGATGATACTATGCACGAGGTAACTTTGCAGTTTTCTTCAAAAGACAAAGCAATCGAGTATGCTAAAAATAACAACATTCATTATGAAATAGTTGAACCTAAAAAATCAGACTTTATTATTAAGTCTTATGCAGATAATTTTTTGAAAGATTAATATGTGGAGAAGTTTTTTTACTGACAGAAAATGGATGTTTTGGTGCTATGGAGGCGGTTCACTTATTTTAGTCTTAATAGTTTTTCAAACATGGTTGTCAGTTCAATTTAACACTTGGTATGGATCTTTTTATGATTTGTTACAAAAACCTCCAGAAACAGGTGGGCTCGAACAATTTTACGAAAGATTAACTTTTTTCCTTTATTTAGCTATTCCATACGTAACTACTATTTCATTTACAAATTGGTTTACAAGGATGTGGACTTTTAGATGGCGAGAGTCAATTACTTTTTCATATATGCCGTATTGGCGTAATGTTGACGTAAAGGTGGAAGGGGCATCACAGAGAATCCAAGAGGACTGCAGAGATTTTGCAAACATAGTTGAAAATATAGGTCTTGATATTGTAAGAGCTTTAATGACCCTTATAGCGTTTTTACCAATTTTGTGGGCGCTTTCCGAAAATGTTGTTGCGCCATATTTAGAAAATGTATCAGGCTCATTAGTTTGGGTAGCTTTATTGGTTAGTATAGGCGGGCTTACTATAAGTTGGTTTGTTGGAATCAAATTACCTGGATTAGAGTATAATAATCAAAAAGCTGAAGCCGCATTTAGAAAAGAATTAGTTTATGGCGAAGATGATAGAGCAAGATATGCACTAGCACCATCCGTTTTAAAATTGTTTACTGGTATAAAATTTAATTACCATAGACTTTTTTTGCATTACGGATATTTTGATTTATGGTCAATATTATATAGACAAATATTTGTGATAGTACCCTTTCTAATAATGGGACCAGGTTTATTTACTGGGGCCTATACTTTAGGAATTATGATGAGAGCCGTTAATGCTTTTGGTGAAATTAAAGATGCGTTTAATGTCTTTTTATATAATTGGGTACAAATAAACAGATTAAGATCTATCCATAAACGTCTAAGCGAATTTGAAAAAGCAATAAATTTTAATAAACCATTGAGAAATCCAAAAAAATCTGATGTGAGAGTTTAATGGAACTCTACCTTAAACTTATAGATGTTTTATTTCCAGTTTTTTTTATAATAGGTATCGGATATTATATTGGAAAAAAAGATCCTAAATTTAATACTAAATTTATAACTAACTTCGCTGGAACAATAGGGACGCCAGCTATGATTTTTTATACAATTACAACAACAGGTGTAACATTAGAAATTTTTATTGAATACTTTATTTATGCAACTTTAATTATTGGAGTATTTTCAATTGTTGGTTTTATTTTTTTACTTATACTTAAAAAAGATCCTATAACAGAACTGCCACCATTAATTTTACCAAACACAGGAAATATGGGGGTACCCATATGTTTATTCGCTTATGGCACCGCAGGTTTAGGTGTTGCTTCAGCAATAGCATCAGTAATTATATTGTTTCATTTCACTATAGGAATTTTTTTAGCTAGTAAAAAATTTTCTTTTTTAATTCTAATTAAAAATGGTCCTATATACGGAATTATAACTGCTGTATTATTCTTATTTTTTCAATGGGATGTTCCTGGTTACTTAGAAAATACAACTTTTCTTTTAACATATACAACAATATTTTTAGTTTTAATGTCTTTAGGTGTTGCGTTAACTCGTCTTAAAGTAGTTTCTTGGACACACGCTACTATCTTGGGCGCAGTTAGAGTGATATTAGGTCCAATAATAGGTTTTGTCTTAATTAAATTTTTAAACTTAAATGGTTTTATGGCGGGCGTATTGCTAATTCAATCAGCAATGCCTAGTGCTGTTTTAACTTATTTAGTTGGTTCAATGTATTCAAAGAAAAAAGCTGTCGATAATATTGCAAGTGTAATTGTATCATCAACTTTAATGTCTTTTATAACTGTACCAATTATAGTATTCATTTCATTAAAATATTTTGCATAAAATTGATAAATTATTTCATACATATAATTAAAGTATATAAATTTTATATTTTCAAAATTCTATTTTATGAGTTTTTTTTTACTTTATTGGGTTATAAAGGTAACAAGATAGTAATTAAGAACAACAAATATAGAACAGATAATATTCCGACACCATATTATTTTTTACATAAAATTTCAGTTTTTTTAAAAAAAAAAAGGATTAAATCGCTAATAGATTTAGGTTGTGGAAGTGGGAGAACTATATTTTTTCTTAATAAGAAAAATAAAATTAAATACTATGGTGTAGAATATGAATATGATAATTACCTTTATTGTAAGAGTTTGTTTATAAATAATAGAAATATTCTAATAAAAAAAACTGATTTTTTAAAAATGAATTATACCAAAACAAATTTTGACTGTTTTTTTTTAAATGATCCTTTAAAAAAAAATAAAGATTTTAAAAATATTGTTAAAAAAATAACTTTTATCTCAAATAAGAAAAAAAAAAAGATTTATTTTATTTTTGTTAATATTAACAAAAGAAAACTCTTGAGTATTAAAAACTTATTCAAAATAAAAGCATTTTCAATAAATTCTAGAGGTTTTTATATTTTTACTAATTATGATAGTTATAAATAGTCTATGAAAAACAAAAAAATTAATAAGTGTTTATTATGTTTTAATAAAGATTTAAAAAGTGTTTTTAATCTTGGTAATTTTTATGTAAGTAATTTTGTAAAAAAAATGAATATTAAAAACTCAATTAAATGTCCACTATCTCTTATGTACTGTAAAAATTGCTCATTAATTCAATTATCACATATTGCTCCTCAGGAACTAATGTATAGAAGATTTTATTGGTATAAATCAGGAATCACTCAAACTATGCGAAGTGGATTAAAAAATATTTATTTAGAGAGCCTCAAAATGATAAAGTTAAAAAAAGATGATGTTGTTTTAGACATTGGCGCTAATGATGGAACATTGCTTAAATATTACAAAAATAAAAGTATTACAATAGGTTGTGAACCAGCTAAAAATTTACTATCTGAATTAAAAAAAAATTGTCATTATTCAATATCAAATTTTTGGAGTTACAAGAATTTAAATGAAACATTAAAAAAGAATAAGTTAAAAAAACCAAAAATTATAACGGCAATAGGAATGTTTTATGATTTGGAAAATCCAAATCAATTTATTAAAGATGCAGCATTTTCATTAGATGAAAATGGTATATTTATTGCTCAGCTTATGTGTTTAAAATCAATGATTGAGAAAAATGATATTGGTAATATATGTCACGAACATATAGAGTTTTATTCAATTAAATCATTAAAGTATTTATTTGAAAAAAATGGATTTGAAATATTTAAACTTGAAGAAAATGATATAAATGGAGGTAGTTATAGGATTTATTGTAGAAAATTTAAAAAAGGTAGTATTAAACTTCCAAATGAAAATATAAAAAAAATGATTAATTTATTCATAACAAGAGTTAAAAAAAATAAGAATGTTACACTTAACTTTATTAAAAAGAAAAAAAGTGAAGGAAAAAAAATATTTTTATATGGTGCCTCCACCAAAGGTAATACTATTCTTCAATATTATAATATTAACAAAAATTTAATACCGTATGCTGCTGAGAGGACTCCCTCAAAATGGGGCAGATATACAGTCGGAACTGGTATAAAAATAATAAGCGAAAATGAAGCACGAAAACTCAAACCCGACTATTTTTTTGTAACTCCATGGGGTTTTATTGAAGAGTTTAAAAAGAGAGAAAGAAAATGGATGAACAAAGGTGGTAAGTTCATCGTTCCATTTCCAAAAATGAAAATTATTTAAATGAAAAAAAAAATTCTTATATTAGGTGTCACTGGTCAAGACGGATCTATTTTAGCTGATTATTTAGTTAAAAAAAAATATAAAGTTTATGGACTAATAAGAAAATCATCTAATAGAAACTATGCTAATATTAATAATTTAATAAATAATGGTAATTTTAAATTAGTAAGAGGTGATATTTTAGATTATTTTTCATTAGAGAGAATTATTAAAGATATAAAACCTGATCAAATTTATAATTTTGCTGATCAAGACCATGTCAGTTGGAGCAAAGATATTCCTATCTACTCTTATGATGTAACCGCAAAGTCAGTTTTTACTTTATTAAATATTATTAAAATTTATTCACCTAAAACTAAATATTTTCAACCCTTTACCTCTAATATGTTCGGAGGAATAAATAAAAACAAAGTTGATGAAAGCGATCAATTCAATCCATTAAGTGTATATGCTTTGAGCAAAGTTAATGCTTTTTACATTTGTGAGTATTTTAAAAAAATTCATAATTTAAATATTTTTGGAGCAATTTTTTTTAATCACGAGTCCGAAAGAAGAACTGAAGAGTACGTTACTAGAAAAATCACAAGATCTGCGGTCAGAATTTATTTAGGTAAACAGAAATATATTTATTTAGGTGATATAACATCTAAAATTGACTGGGGTTATGCTAAAGACTACGTTTTAGCTGCTTATAAAATGATGAATTTAAAAAAACCTGATTTTTTTATAATAGGTTCTGGAAAAGCTTATTCTGTTGAGTATTTTCTTAAGCATAGTTTTCAATACTTAGGTCTTAATTATAAGAAGTATTTAAAAATAAACAAAGCTCTTATTAGAAAGAAAAAAAACAGAACATTAGTCGCTAACACTTCTAAAGCAAAAAAGATTATTAAGTTCAAACCTTCAATTAACCTACAACAATTAATTAAAATTATGATTGATAATGATTTAAAATTAGAAAATGATTAAAAATTCAATACTTTTATGTACAAAAAATGAGGATAAATATATTAAAGAAACAATTATAAGTTTAAATGATTCTATACCAGATTTAGAAATTATTGTTGTTGATGATAATTCATCAGACAATACTGTTAAAATAATAAAGTCATTAAATTCAAATTATAATATTAAATTAATTGAAAGATTTAAATCTAAAGGTTTAGGATCTGCTTTTTTAAGAGCAATTGTTGAAAGCAATGGATCTAATATTGGATGGATAGATGCTAATATGAGTGAATTATGTTCAAAATTTCCAAATATGATAGAAAAATTAAATAATTACGATATCGTTTTATTGTCAAGATATATAAAGGGAGGAGGAGACGAAAGAGATGCATTAAGAGTTTATTCAAGTAAATTTCTAAATTTTTTATGCAGGATTATTTTGGATTCAAGAATAAAAGATTATTCAAGTTCAATATTTATTATGAAAAGAGATGTTCTAAACGAAGTTTCCATTTTAGGAAATGGTCATGGAGAATTCTTTATTGAATTTTTGTATAATGCAATTAAAAAATCATATAAAATTTTGGAAGTTCCTTATATACAAAAAAATGATGACAATCAGAATAGTAAATCTTTTCCAAATCTTTTTAAATTTTTTACTCTAGGTATTTTTTATCTTTTAAGATTAATGATTATTAGGATTAGAAGACATTAATATGATTGAAAGAATTAAATATAAAAAAGAAAAATATGCAATTATTATAAGGAGTAAATATAAAAATAAAAATGGAATATCTTTTTTTTCAGGATCAAAAGATAATCAGCAAATCGGATTTATGTCACATAAAAAGAATCACATTATATATCCGCATGTACATAAAAAAAGGAATTCTAAGATATTCTATACAACAGAAGTAATCGTACTTCTTAAAGGTGTTTTGAGAGTTGATTTTTATAATAATAAAAAAAAATATCTTTTTAGTAAAAAATTATTTAAAAATGATATAATTTATTTAATTAAAGGCGGCCATGGATTTAAAGTAATAAGACCAGTTAAAATGCTTGAAATTAAACAAGGACCTTATATTCAATCAAAAGATAAAGTAAAATTTTTAAATATTAATGAAAAAAAAATACGGCTTAAAAAATAGTTTTATCCCAGTAAATACCCCCAGAATTTATAATGATGAGAAATCATATGTTCTTAAATGCCTCTCCAGTGGTTGGTTGTCATCTGAGGGAGAATATGTAAAAAAATTTGAGAATAAATTTGCTAAATATAATAAAAAAAAATATGGTGTTTCAGTTTCTAACGGAAGTGCTGCTCTTGAAATTGCACTTAAATCTTTAAATTTAAAAAAAGGCAGTGAAATAATAATTCCCACATTTTCAATAATCTCAACAGCGTTATGTGTTGTAAAATTAGGCTTAAAACCAATATTAATTGATTGTGATTTAAAAAGTTGGAATATGAAGGAAAATGATGTTCTAAAAAAAATAAATAAAAGAACTAGGGCAATAATTATTACACATATATATGGGTTTCCATTTAATATGACCAAAGTTTTAAAAGTGGCAAAAATGAAAAAAATAAAAATAATTGAAGATGCCGCTGAAGTAATAGGATTAAAATTTAAAGGAAGACCTTGTGGAAGTTTTGGTGATTTGAGTACATTTAGCTTTTATGCAAACAAACATATTACAACAGGTGAGGGTGGTATGATAATAACTAATGATAAAAAATTATACGAAAAATGTTCATCATTAAGAAATTTATGCTTCGGTAAAGGTATTGATCGATTTAATCATACAGATTTGGGTTGGAACTACAGATTTACAAATATTCAAGCCGCTATTGGTCTTGGACAACTAAAGAATATTAACTGGGCCATCAAGAGAAAGAAGGAAATCGGACGTTTATATTTCAAAAAATTAAAAAATAATAAAAATATATACATACAAAATCCCAAAAATGTAAATGGAGATAATATATATTGGGTATTTGGGATTTTGATAATAAATTTTACAAAGTTTAAAAGAGATAAAGTTGTTAAAAAATTGTTAAAATTTAACATTCAAACTAGGAATTTTTTTCACCCAATGCATAAACAAAAAGTATTTTTAAAAATGAATGTTTTTAAAAATAAGCTTAAATATCCAAACTCAGAATTTATTTCAAAAAATGGTTTTTATTTACCATCTGGCCTTGCCATATCAAATAAAGAAATTTTGTATATTTGTAAAATAGTTAACAAAATTATTAATTAACTTTTTTGTAAACTCTATTTATTATTACTCCATCTACCTTAGTTTCCATATAAGGTTTATACTTATTCTTATCAATAATAATATTTCCTCTAATTCTTCTCATATTATTATCTAAAATATATTCTGAATTTTCATAATTAGTTAAAATTACTCTTTCCCTTAATTCTTTTTTAAGCAACATTAGAGTAGGCTTTAATTCTGTAAATCCCCTTGCGAATATTGTTATTTTATCACTTTTATCATCATTCAGAATTTTTTTAATTGTATTAAAATGTGATACACCCCACCAATCTAAATCAAAATTATTAATCGTATAATTTTTTGTTAGAACATTAAAATAAATATATTGATTTGGATGATTTTTAATGACCCAAATCCCAATATAGCTAATATTTAATCCTAGACATATTATTATTAATTTAAAAAAATTTATCCCTATTTTATTAATTATAATTTTTTGCATAAAATAAGCCGAGAAATATATAATTAATGGATATAAAAAATACAAATGTCTCCATCCGCCAAATTTAGAAGTATTTAAATATACAGTACTAAATAAAATTATAATAAAATTTAATAAAATAAATAAATCATAAAACTCATTTTTATTAATTTTAAATTTCTTTTTTTTATCAATATTGTAAAACTTTATTAAATACTTTTTAGTAATTAACATTATACCAAAAAGAAATAATAATATTATTATGATAGGTGTAGTAATCAAAAACCAAATTATACGGTAATGCCATGGTGTCAACTTACTCGATATATGTTCACCAAAATAATAATTTATTATTACTAACTCTTCATGGCTTTTTAAAATTTCATTAAAAGCATAATATATTTTGAATATCGGATTTTCCCATAAATATGGCCAAAATATATATATAAAAACTAATGTAAATATAATAAAAATTAATAAATTGTTAATATTTGTTCTTATTTTTCTTTTCTCGTCTATGCAATTAAATACATATATAATTAAATAAATAAATACTGGTATAATTCCTAAAATTTTTGAATTTATTAGTAATGCTGAAAGTAATGAAAAAATTATAAGGTTTTTTATATTTTTGTTATTTAAATAATTATATAAAAAATATAAGTAAAAAATGAATAGGGACATAAAGTAAATATCCCTTGTGTTATAAAAAGATTCAAAAAATATCCTTGGAGTGAATATGACTAATAATGATGAGATTAGTGCAATTTTTTTATTATTAAATCTTATATTAATTATTTTATATAAGCATATTAAGCTTATTATAAATAAAACATAATTAATTATGTGAGATGTATATAATATTTCGTTTATTTCATTTATTTTTAGTAAATCACATATAAATAGCACAAATGTTTCAAATACTACCGGATGCAAATCCAAACTTTGTTTTAATTTTGCTATGTTATCTGTATCTCCAAATACATTTAAAACCGCTTTTACATAGATGTATGTGTTTAAACCATTATTATAATAAATCTCGTCATCCAGAGTTGCTCCATAATCACCAATTATTAATAAACCCGAAGCTAGTAGGGCAGCAAAGTAAATCGTGATTAGATAATTTCTCATTGAGATTTATTATACTTATTATGATATTTAAGGTTTTTTAAAGAACTATATTATCTTCCATTTATATATATGTAAGTAATTATTACCTATATATTAAAGTATTACTTTAAGTTTTTAAATTAATTAATTGATTTTATTGAATATTTTATATTTTTATAATTACTGATTCAAATTTAGTTGATTTTTAGTGATTTTTTTCAATTTTAACTAATTTGCGGTTTATGAAACAAAAATTCAACAAAAAAGGCCTA
>MDSW01133612.1_pt1 | contig 15814 bp, 18 predicted proteins | sample 811171 | NCBI WGS metagenome assembly MDSW01 (sample SAMN05326641, study PRJNA326480) | marine metagenome | isolation source: seawater | place: Atlantic Ocean: North West | collected 2012
CGTTAATCATGATTTAAAAAAAATATTAGCTAAAAAAAATTATTTGATAGTAAGTAATCATATTTCTTGGCTAGACATTTTTGTTATTAATACTGCTCACCCAGTTACATTTGTTGCTAAACAAAGCATCTCAGAATGGCCGATTCTTAATTGGCTTGTGAAAGCTTCTGAAACAATTTTTATTGATCGAAAAAAAATTAGTAAAATTAAAGAGACAACTAAAGAAATAGAGGATTACTTAGAAAACAAAGGAAGTATTTGTATTTTTCCAGAGAGCACTTCAACAGACGGATCTAAACTTCTTCCATTCAAAAGCAATCTATTTCAAACTGCAATTAATAAAGAGATAGAGATACTTCCAATTGCTATTCAATATTTTCATAATCAAAAATTTTGTTCAGCCCCTGCTTATTATGATGATTTATCATTATTAGATTCAATAAAAAATCTAATCAAATTTAATGATATTGAGGTTAAATTGACTATTTTATCCAAGATTCAACTAGCCAATGACAGAAAAGTTATAGCTAAAAAAGCATATATGAAAATAAATAGAGTGTTAAAGGGTTAGTGCTAATGAGCGCTTTGAAATATCTTTTGGTTAAAATTTTTAAAGTCTAAGCATTATTTTTAATTGGCTATATTAATTTGATGAGGTAATCTTTAGGTTTTACAATAAAGTTGCTAAATGCAAGCCAAAGATTATACAAAAACTTACGAGCAATTAATACGAACAAGATTAAAAATATTATTTCCTTTGATATTTCTTACAGTAAGTTCATATTTTAGTTTTATTGGAGTGATTGCCTTTAACCCAAAATTTTTTGGGGCACTAATAGTAGGGACTAAAATCTCAATTGGTATTCTTCTTGGGTTTTTCCTGATTTTATTAATATTCCTAATTACTTTTACATATGTTTATCTGGCTAATAAAAAAATTGAACCACTAATAAAGCAGATACAAAAAAATGTATAAATTATTTTTTTTATTAGGAATTTTGTTTCCATCTGTATTAATTGCTTCAACCTCTGAACCAAAACAAAATTATATGGCAATTATTATGTTTGTTTTGTTTGTTGGGGCTACACTTTTAATAACATATTGGGCATCAAAAAGAACTCAAACAGCATCAGGTTTTTATACGGCAGGTGGAAATATTACTGGACTTCAAAATGGGTTGGCAATATCCGGTGATTTTATGTCTGCAGCTTCTTTTCTGGGAATTTCAGGCTTAGTTTATTTGTCTGGATTTGATGGGCTTATTTATTCAATTGGTTTTTTGATTGGATGGCCTATTATTTTATTATTGATTGCAGAGCCACTTAGAAATCTGGGTAAATATAGTTTTGCAGATGTGGTTTCATTTAGACTTAAGCAAAAACCAATTAGAATTTTAGCTGCTTGTGGATCATTATCTACCGTAACTTTATATCTAATAGCACAAATGGTAGGAGCTGGTAAGCTTATTGAAATTCTATTTGGTTTGCCATATTATTCTGCTGTCACTATAGTTGGTGCCTTAATGATTTCTTATGTAACCTTTGGGGGAATGCTGGCTACAACTTGGGTACAAATAATTAAAGCAGTTCTTTTATTGCTTGGTGCAACAATAATTGCATTTTTTGTTCTATATCAATTTCAATTTAATATTGATCAATTTTTTTCTGAAGCTGTTAATACTCATGATAAAGGTGAGGCCATTATGGCGCCGGGAGGATTAATTTCTGATCCAATTTCAGCAATATCTTTAGGCCTTGCTTTAATGTTTGGTACGGCAGGCCTCCCACATATTTTGATGCGTTTTTTTACAGTGCCAGATGCAGTAGAGGCTAGAAAATCAGTAGTTTATGCCACTGGATTTATTGGATATTTTTATATCTTAACTTTTATAATTGGATTTGGTGCTATTGTTTTAGTTTCTAATAACCCAGAATATTTAAATGATTCAGGTACATTAATAGGTAATAATAATATGGCAGCTATTCATCTTTCGCATGCTGTTGGTGGGGATATTTTACTTGGCTTTATTTCAGCAGTAGCTTTCGCTACAATTTTAGCAGTTGTTTCCGGATTGACACTTGCAGGCGCCTCTGCAATATCTCATGATTTATATGCAAATGTTTTTTTAAAAGGCCAGAGTGATGAAAAAAAGGAAATGAAAATATCAAAGATTGCTACAATTTCTTTAGGCATTCTTGCTATATTTTTAGGAATAATTTTTGAAAAACAAAATGTTGCATTTATGGTGGGTTTAGCATTTGCTATTGCAGCAACAACAAATTTTCCAATATTATTTCTCTCTATTTATTGGAAGAATCTTACAACAAGAGGAGCAGTTATCGGAGGCACGGCTGGTTTAATTCTTGCCATACTTTTAGTTATTTTAGGGCCGGTAGTCTGGGTAGATATATTTAATAATGATCAAGCAATTTTTCATTATAAGTACCCAGCTTTATTTTCTATGACAGTAACATTTTTGGGAATATGGTTTTTTTCTGTAACAGATAAATCGAAATCTTCTATGGCAGAGAAAAAACTATTTAAAACTCAATATTTCAGATCACAAACAGGGATTGGTATTGAAAAACCAAGCAATCATTAATTATGAATTTTTATAAATACCATATTTTCTTTTGTCTCAATAAAAGAGAAGATGGAGAGCAATGTTGTTCAGATTTTGATGCTGAACCCATATTTAATTATATGAAAAAAAAGATTAAATCGTTAAATCTTAATGGGCCAAATAAGGTTCGTGTAAACAGAGGAGGATGTTTTGACCGTTGCTATGAAGGTCCTTTAATGGTTATATATCCTCAAGGTATATGGTATCGATATTCTTCTCAAGAAGACATTGATGAAATAATTAGTAATCATCTTTTAAAAGGTGAAATTGTAAAAAGACTTTTAGCTTAAGTTAAGAAACTTCAAGCATTCGGTCTAATGCTAATTTAGCTAATTCAGCCTCTTTTTTTGGGACATTTATAATATTAACTGGATTTTCCTGAATTATATTCTCTAATGTCCAACATAAATGTTGAGGATCTATTCTAGCCATTGTTGAACATTCACAAACCATATGCGACATAAATTTAACTAACTTACCTTCGGGTTTCATTTCATTTGCTAATCTATTAACAAGATTAAGTTCAGTGCCCACTAACCATTTCGAGTTTGGTTCAGCTTGTGTAATTTTATTAAGAATATATTCGGTAGAGCCAACAAAATCTGAATTTTTACAGACCTCAAAAGGTGATTCTGGGTGTGAGATAACAAATCCATCTGGATGTACTTCTTTAAAATTTTTAATATGTTGAAGTCGAAACATTTGATGAACTGCACAATGACCTTTCCATAATAATACTTTTGCATTAATAATTTGTTCTTTTGTTAAGCCACCAAGAGGAAGATCAGGATCCCATATGGGCATATCTTCTAATGGGATGCCCATCTTGTGACCTGTCCATCTACCTAAGTTTTGATCTGGGAAAAATAATACCTTTTCTTTTTGTTTAAAAGCCCAATCTAAAATATTTGGGGCGTTTGTTGAAGTACATACAATTCCATCATGCTCACCACAAAATGCTTTGAGGTCTGCAGCTGAATTAATATAAGTAATTGGTGTAATGGTTTCATTAAAATTTAGGACTTTAGAAAGCTCTCTATAAGTTCGTTCAACTTTTGCTAAATTTGCCATATCAGCCATAGAGCAGCCTGCTGATAGGTCTGGAAGAATAGTAATTTGATCTGGCCTTGATAAAATATTTGAAACTTCGGCCATAAAATGCACGCCAAGAAAAATTATATACTTTGCATCTAAATTTTGAACATATTGAGCGAGTTTGAGTGAATCTCCCGAGTAATCAGCATGTCTGTATACGGTTTCATTTTGATAGTGATGTCCTAAAATAACAATTTTATCTTTTAAGCTTTTTTTGGCTTTAATAATCCTATCCTGACAATCGTCATTTTTTAGGGTTTCAAAGGCATCAAATTTAATAGTAGCTGTATTCATAGTCATATTCTAACTTGCTAATAGTTTAATCTCACGTAATTTTTCTAAAGCTTTAACATTAGTCCAAGAAAAAACTAATTTTTTAGCTTCATCTAATGAAACCCATTTAAAATCATTATGTTCATTTGGCGCCAAAGTTATAGTTATTTTTTTTGGTAATTCTAATCCAAAAATATGTTCGGTATTAAAATGAACCCCTGGACCATAGCGATGTTGCCAATGAGAATATATTTTATATTCATGATTTAATTTCCAATCTTCAAGTAAATAATTCTCGGTAACAATACCAGTTTCTTCTAGAACCTCTCTTTTTGCAGCGTCAAATGGAGATTCATTTTTTTCTAGACTCCCAGTAACTGATTGCCAAAAATCTTTTCTGTCTGAGCGACTGAGTAATAAAATATCGAGTTGTTTTGTGTATATAACAACTAAGGATGAAATTGGAATTTTATATTGAGGAAGTTTCAAATTTTTGGAAGTTTAAAAACAATGTTTTCTTCAATACCTGCAATTTCAGAGATTGATATTTGTTTAATTTTTTTTATTTCTTTAATAAGTTCTTTTATGATAATTTCTGGTGCTGAAGCACCTGCAGTAATTCCAATATTTTTTTTATTTTGTAACCATTTTGGTTGAAATTTCTTTATATCATCTAAAAGTATAGCGTCTATTTTTTTCTCTTTTACTATTTCTAAAAGTCTATTAGAGTTAGAACTATTTTTTGATCCAATGACAAAAATAAGATCATGATTACTTAACATTTTCTTGACAGCTTCTTGTCGATTTTGAGTTGCGTAGCATATATCATCACTTTTTGGACCTTTAATAGATGGATATTTTTGTTTTAATGCATCAATAATTTTTTTTGTGTCATCAATTGATAAAGTGGTTTGGCTTACATAGCTTATTTTATGTGATTTAGGAATATTTAATTTTTGTACATCGTTTATATTTTGTACTAAATAAATTTGACTTTTTGGAGAATTTTTTTCTATTTGTCCCATTGTTCCCTCGACTTCGGGATGTCCCTGATGCCCAATCATAACAATTGTATAATCATCATCGCTAAGTTTATTTACTTCGCGGTGAACCTTAGTTACTAAAGGACAAGTTGCATCAATTGAAATAAGATTTAAATTTTCTGATTCTTTTTTAACTAATTTTGATACACCATGGGCACTAAAAATAACATGACTAGATTGTGGAATTTCCTTTAAGTCATCAACAAAAATTACACCTTTTTTATTAAGTTCTTTAATGACATATTTGTTATGCACTACTTCATGGTGGACATAAATTGGAGCGCCGTATTTTTCTAATGTCTTTTCAACGATTAAGATTGCTCTTTCCACTCCTGCACAAAATCCTCTTGGATTTGCTAGTGATATATTGATAATTTCTTTGGACATAATGTAATCTATGGTAGTAATTGTTCTCCATTAATCAAATCCGCAAAAGTATCTTTTTTTCTTATAATAAAAAATTTATCTTTATCTACTAATATTTCAGATACTTTAGGTCGGGTATTGTAGTTGGAACTCATTGACATTCCATATGCACCAACATCTAAAATAGCTAATAAATTATTTTCTTCGACCGATAACGTACGATTTTTACCAAGGAAATCCCCTGTTTCGCAAATTGGACCGACAATGTCATACTTTTTTCTTCGGGATAGGGATTCAGAAAGGTTTACTATTTTATGAAAAGCACTATAAAGTGATGGCCTCATTAAGTCATTCATTGCTGCATCAACAACAACAAAGTTTTTTTCGGTCCCATTTTTAATAAACTCTACTGTTGTTAGTAAAATTCCTGCATTACCAATTAAAACTCTCCCTGGCTCAAAAATAATTTTTAAACCTGTACCTTTAAGAATTTTTTTAACAGTTTTAGCATACTCAGAAATATTAGGGGGCTTTTCTTTGTCATATTGAATGCCTATACCTCCTCCAATATCAATATGTTGAATAGGTATATCAATTGACTTAAGATAATTCACTAATGTAAGTAATTTTTTTATTGAATCTTTAAATGGTTTTAACTCTGTAATTTGTGAACCTATATGACAATCAATGCCTTGAATATCAATTGAATCAAGTTTTTTTGCTGTTTTATAAAGTGAAATCGCACTTTTTTCATCGACCCCAAATTTATTTTCTTTAAGTCCAGTTGAAATATAGGGGTGTGTTTTTGGATCTACGTCAGGATTAACTCTAATTGAAATACGGGCTTTTTTCTTTAATTTTTTTGCTGTGTTATGAATACGATGCAGCTCTGGTTCAGATTCAACGTTAAATGTCAGAATATCATTTTTAATTGCTAATTTAATATCTTCTAGTGATTTTCCAACTCCAGAAAAAACAATTTTTTTGGGATCACCTTTTGCAGCTATTACTCTTCGAAGCTCTCCTCCAGAAACAATATCAAAACCTGCTCCATTCTTTGCCAGTAAATTTAAAATAGCTATATTTGGATTTGATTTAACAGCAAAACAAATAAGATGATTTATCTCTTTAAATTGATTTTGAAAATTTAAATAATTATCTAAAATAATTTTTTTAGAATAGACGTATGAAGGGGTATCAAATTTATTGGAAATGTCTTCGACAAGAACATTTTCAATATAGAATTTTTTCCTTTTTAATCTTAAAATAGATGCAGTCATTTTATTTAAATTAAGTTCGTTTGCTTTCTAAAATTTTTCTTTCTTGTAATTTTGCTTGAGGATACTTCTCTTCTGGAAAATAAAGTGGCCCTTTAGTTCCACAACTATTTAAAAATATTGAGGCAGTTAGTAATATAAATATATAATAAATTTTCATAATTAATTCCTATTTTATCATTAATAAAAATTATTTCTTTGTGTTTAATTGAAGAAGTTTATTTGTTATTAGGGCATTAACTAAGCCAAAAATAAATGCTGATATTAAAAAAATTGGTAAAAGATAGAAAATTCCATTATGAGGTATTATCCAAATTCTTACGACAACAAACTGCCCGATGATATGAGCCAATGAAGCAATTAGGCTAAAAGTTATTAGGCTAAAATGCTGTCGATTTAAATTTTTAAAAATGCTTAGAAAAAATAGACTAAATAATGAGCCACTCAGACTTAAGAAGAAGGTAGGACTTAAAAATGAACCAAGTATTATGCTTGTTACAAATACTCTAATAAGAGATACCCAGACACCCATGTTGAAATCAAATTTAAAAATAGTATATAAAATTATAATATTTGCGATGCCTGGTTTAACGCCAGGTATTGGACTTGGAAAGAAAAATTCGATAAGCGATAATGCAATAGCAATAGCAGATAATTTTGCGATCTGATGATCTCTAGCTGAAATATTAATAGTTGACAGAGTCATATTTCTTTTCTTTTCCTACAATGGAAATAGATATTTTATTTGGAACACAAATAATTGTTTGATTGGCTTTATTTATCCAAGCTTGATGGATACAATATTTTTTTGAGCAGGGAGAAGAAGAAAATCTAGCGCGTCCATCATTGATGACTATTTCTGTTGTACCTATTGAACCATCAATTTTTTTTGAAATTTTTTGGTTCAGAGTGTAAGTAGTTAATAGCTTATTATTTTTGTAGATTTCAAGATATTCTCCTTGCGGAAGATTCCAAAAAAATCCTATACTCACTATAACAAGTAAAGAAAATAAACTAATCAGTAGCCAATCACCTGGCTTAATTACTTTTAAGAATTGTAATATTTTTTTTATCAATATTTTCTTCCCAAATAATTTTGTCGTTCATGGATTTACTTATAAAAATTAAATTATCATTCATAATAATTAGAAAATCATTTATGTTTAATGATTTTGCAACAGCCATTTTATTTTTTTTATTAGCAATAAAAAGTGGTTTTGAAAAAACATCAGATTTTACACCTACATTATTTGAAGGTGGGACTAAAACAGTAGCGGATTGAGAATTATTTGCTGGATAACCTGTTTTTGGATCTATAAGATGCGAATACCTCACATTATCAATTATTATGTATCTTTGATAATCGCCAGATGTTCCAATAGCCCAACCAGGTTTTAAGTCAATTGTAGCAATCACATTTGGTTTTCTAGGATGTTGAATTCCAACCTTCCAGTATTTTTCTCCATTTTTTCCAAAAGCTAAAATATTTCCACCAATATTAATGAGTGCATTTTTAATTCCATTTTTATTAAGAATTTTTTTTGCTTGATCTAAGGCGTAACCTTTTGCATAGCCACCTAAATCTATTTGGACATTTTTATTATTACTTTTTAAAATTTTGCCATTAATTTTTATTGAATCCATAGAAGGATTTGATAAAACCAATTTTTCGATTTTTTCTTTTTTGGGGGTGCTCTCTTGATTAAAATCATTTGAATGAAATCCCCATAGTTTAATGAGTTTGCCAATAGCTGGATTAAAATATGTTTGAGTTTGAGTTTCAAGTTTTTTAACATCTTTTATAATTGAAATAACTTCCTCATCATCGATAGTAATAAATTTGCCTTCAAATATTGCATGATTAATATCAGTGATCAAACTTTTTTCCCAAGGATGAAGAAGTTTATGTAAGCGGTGAAATTCATCAAATATTTCTCTGGAAGCTTTTTCAGACTTAATTTTAGTTTCATCATAAATTTTGATGCCTATAATCGTTCCAAAAATGTAATCTTCTTGCTGCTGAATTTTATTGTCACTGCAGCCTACAAAAAAGATTACTAGAAAAAATATAAGAAGGTTATTTAAATGCATTTATAATATATTCAGCTGTTTTAAAATTTGTTTGCTCTTCTATTTCGACAATTCCTGTAGGACTTGTAATATTAATTTCAGTCAAAAAATTACCAATAATATCTAATCCAACAAAATTTAGTTGATTCTCAATTAAGTATTTTTTTATCTTTTTAACTATTTTTTTATCTATAGAGGTTAATTTTTGTGCTTTTCCCTTACCGCCTTTTGCTAAGTTAGCTCTTGTTTCACCTTTAGATGGAATCCTTATAAGAGAATATGGAATTGCCTCTCCTTTAATAACAATAATTCTTTTGTCTCCATTTTTAACTTCAGGGATATATTTTTGTATCATAACTACCGTTGAATTATTATTTGTGGAAGTTTCTAAAATAACGTTAATATTTTTGTCTTTAGGCGTTAAGAAAAAAATTCCATTTCCCGCCATACCATCAAGAGGCTTCAAAATTACTTTCCCTTGTTTTTTTATAAAATGAATTATTTCTTCAGATTTAGATGAAATAATTGTGGGCGGAATAAGAGATTTAAATTGAAGTATTGATAATTTCTCATTTTGATTGCGAATCGCAGAGGGATTATTAATAACTTCCACATTTAAATATCTAGTGCGTTCAAGAATAAAAGTAAGATTTAGATAATTTTTATCAAAAGGAGGATCTTTTCTTATATAAATTTTCGTAAAATATTGAATTTTATTTTTTGCATTATTTTTTTTTATAATTGATGAATCAATTGCAGATATTTTATGAGAATCAACGATTATATTATTGTTTGCATCAATAGATATAGAATGTATTTCTGAGTAATGAACTTCAATGTTTTGTTTAAGACATTCTTTCATTAAAGCTATTGAAGTATCTTTATAAAAAGATAGTTTATTTGGATTATCAATTATAAATAAACATTTCATAATAGTTTAGCTTTGTAACTCTTTAGCTGCAGCTAGTAAAGCTAATCTAGCTATAACACCATATGCATAAAATCTATTTGCTTTGTCATCGCAAGGTCTTCCTTGATCTGGCATAAGGCATGAAGTTTCAAAAGCAACTGGAACAAAATGCATGCCTGGTGAATTTAGATTTTCATCTTTTTCTTTATTTGTGTGTATTCGATAGAATCCGCCAACAACAAAATGATCAATCATATATACAACAGGCTCTGCCACAGCATCATTTATTGTCTCTTCTGTGTGAATCCCTTCTTGAATAATAACTTCTGTAACTTTTAAACCTTCTTTGACGACTGACATTTTCTTTCTCATTTTGCGATTAAGATTTATAACATCTTCACTATTTTTAATGGTCATTATTCCCATCCCGTATGTGCCAGCATCTGCTTTTATTACTACATATGGCTCATGATTTATATTGTATTGGGAATATTTTTCTTTTATTTTTAATAAAAGTTTTTCAACCTGTTCAGATAGTGCAATTTCTCCCTCTCTTTCAAGGAAATTTAAATTCCCTAGTTTTTCAAATAGTGGATTTATTAACCATGAATCTATTTTTGTAAATTTAGAGAATTCTTCTACTACTTCGTTGTAGTATTTAAAATGTGTAGATTTTCTTCTAGTTGGCCATCCAGCAGAAATAGGCGGAATAATATTTTGATCAAGATTTTTAAGTATTTCGGGTATGCCTCCAGAAAGATCATTGTTTAAAATGACAGCACAAGGCCTAAAAGTTGTAGAATCCGAATTTTTTATGAATAAACTGTCATTCTCTCTATGGATGGGCTCAATTTTAATTTCATGTTTATCGTCAATTTTAATTTTTTGAATTTTGTTTTCGTTTGGATCAATGTTTCCAATCCTAACTTCAAGCCCAGAATTTTTTAAAATTTCTGTTAATTCAAAAATATTTTTTAAATAAAATAGGTTTCGTCTATGATTTTCAGGAATAATTAGCACTCGCCAAGCATCAGGACAAACTTTTTCAATAGCAACAGAAATAGCTTGAATTGTTAGTGGTGCAAAATCAGGATTTAAGTTATTAAATCCTCCCGGAAAGAGATTAGTGTCTACGGGAGCTAGTTTAAAACCAGAATTTCTGAGATCAACAGAAGCATAAAATGGTGCATCGTTTTCAAGCCATTGCGTTCTGAACCAATGCTCAATATCACAACTATGGTGAATAATATAATTTTCTAAATCAAACAACTCAGAACTTAATTCAGTTTTTAAAATAGGAATCATAAAATTTATAATCCTTGAGCTTGCTGATCTGCATGATAACTACTTCTGACCATTGGACCACTTACAATTGATGTAAAGCCTAACTTTTCCCCTTCTTTTTTTAGATTATTAAAATCAATTGGTGATACATATCTTTCTACAGGTAGGTGATAAGGGGTAGGTTGTAAATATTGGCCTAATGTCAGCATATCAACATTGTGTTCACGTAAGTTTTTCATTACCTCCAATATTTCTTCATTAGATTCTCCTAGTCCAAGCATTAAGCCAGATTTAGTTGGGACAAAAGGCATCTTTTTCTTAAAATTTTTTAAGAGTAAAAGAGAGTGTTCGTATCTCGCCCCTGGCCTTGCTCTTTTATATAGTCTCGGAATAGTTTCAAGATTATGATTTAAAACATTAGGTGGTTGTTTAAATAATATATCTAGTGCTTTTTCTATTTTCCCAGTACCTCTAAAATCAGGAACAAGTATTTCTATCTTAATGTTAGTATTTCTTTTTCTGATTTCTTTTATACACTCTGAAAAGTGGCTAGCCCCACCATCTTCTAAATCATCTCTATCTACGCTGGTTATAACAACATATTTTAATTTGAGTTTTGCAATTGTTTGTCCTAATTTGATTGGTTCGTTTTTGTCAGGATCGAGAGGTATTCCACTTGCAACATCACAAAACGGGCAGCGTCTGGTGCAAATTTCTCCTAAAATCATAAAAGTTGCAGTGCCATGACTATAACATTCCCCGATATTAGGACAACTTGCCTCTTCGCATACAGTGTTTAGTTGGTTTTCTTTAAGTAATTGACTTACCTCGTGAAATTTGTCACTTCTAGGAAGTTTCATTTTTATCCATGCGGGCTTTACCAATTTTTCATTTTCATTAATTTGTATTGGCAGTCTTGATATTTTATCTTTTCCAACTTCCTTAATTTTTATTATTTTGTTCATAGTGATTTTTTAATTTTTTACCAATAATTAATGCAATTTCTTTACCTGATTTTACTACAGAGCTTTTAATACCAAATTCTGATAATTGTGCCATTTTTAGACCATTAAAGCCACAAGGATCAATCATTGCAAATGGCTTGGTGTCCATATCAACATTAAAACTTAAGCCATGGTAGGAATAATTTTTTTTTATTCTTAAGCCAATGGAGCAGATTTTCTTTTCATCTATATACACTCCGGGGGCTTCTTTTAAAGAATAGGAATTAACACCATTGATTTTTAAGAAGTCAATAATAGAATTTTCAAGAATTGATACTAATTGTCTTATTGTTAAATTATTTTTTTTTATATTAATAAGTGTATAGATAATTAATTGCCCTGGACCGTGGTAAGTAACTTTACCTCCTCTGTCAACAAATAAGTGGGGAATATCTCCTTTAGGGGGCGCACTATTTTTTTTATTTACACCGGTAGTAAAAATAGGTTTATGTTCAGTAATCCATAGTTCGTCTTTAATTGGCGATTGATCAATAAAGTCTTTCATATTTTGCCAAGTAGCAACGTAATTAGTACATCCTAGATTCTTGATTGTTATCGACATATTATAAAACAAATTTTGTCATAGGATTTTTTGATAAAGCGGTATAAATCTTATCAAGTTGGAACTGAGAAGTGACGTGAACATTACATGTCAAACTTAAATATTTTCCCTTGCTACTTCCTTTCATTTCAATTTTGGAGCTATCAAAATTTGAATCATATTTTTTTATTATAGAAATGATATTACTGGAGAAATTCTTATTTGCTTCGCCCATAACTTTTATTTCAAAGTCACAAGGAAATTCTATAAGTGATTTTTTTTCTTCTTGGTTCATTAAGTATATTATTCTGAAATGATAAAGCTATTTAATTGAATTTTTTTTGAAATCTTATCTAGCGCTTTTTCTGCAATTTCTTTATTTTTATATGGGCCAATTGTAATTAGATGTAAAGATTTCTTTTTTAATTTTTTTATATTCAATGAATTTTTAAATTTAATGTTTGCTAATCTTTCCATTAAATTAGTTGCATTTTGCTCACTTGAAAAAGCTCCAGCTTGAATATAAAAATATTTTCCTGAATCCTTAATGGGTGAAGACTTGAGATTGTTTTCTTGATTTACTTTTGTCAAAGATGGATTTACCATTTCAATTTTTACTAGCTCACTTCCTTTTTCAATAATTTTCAGTCGATGAGCAGCGGCGTATGATAAGTCAATAATTCTTTCATCGATAAAAGGTCCCCTATCATTTATGCGAATAATGACCGAAAGATTATTTTTTAAATTCGTAACTTTTACATAGCATGGGAGTGGAAGAGTTTTGTGCGCACCCGTCATTTGGTACATATCATAAGTCTCCCCAATTGAAGTCTTTCTTCCATGATATCTTTTTCCATACCAAGACGCATAACCTTCTTCGACGAAAGGTATGATTTTTTTCATGGGAATATATTTTTTATTGAATGCAATGTATGGACGATTAGCTCTTTTTGAAAGTGCTTCATATTTTGGTTTTGCATTTGGAATCTTATCCAAATTCTGAGGAGGATTATCTTCTGGACCATCATCTAGGTAATATCCTCCGGATTTATTTTTTTCTGCAGTTTTTTCTGTATTATTTTTATTTTTTTCTTCATCAAATATAGGTTCAATTGATGCACATCCAATTAGAAAAAAGTTAATTATTATTAATTTTGATATTTTTGTAATCATTAGTTAGCGATTAAAGATTTATGGGAATGTAAGCTCATTATGATACCAACCATAGTTAAAGATACAACCATAGATGTTCCACCGTAACTTATAAATGGTAATGGTGCTCCAACGATAGGCAACATTCCAGAAACCATACCAATATTAATGAAACTAGAAATAAATATTGTAAATATTAAGGCAGCAGTAGTTAATCTTGAAAAGGTATTTTGCATCTTTTGTGCCATATAAACACATCTATAAAGTATTAAAAAATATATGATAAAAATTCCAAAGGTACCAATAAAACCAAATTCTTCTCCATAAACTGAAAAAATAAAATCAGTGGTTGTTTCAGGTAAAAAATTAAGTTGTGTTTGACTTCCATAAGACCAACCTTTTCCAAAAAAACCACCAGAGCCAATAGCGATTATTGACTGGATACTATGATAACCTGTCCCTAAAGGATCTCTTCCAGGATCAATCAAGCTTAGAATTCTGTTTTGTTGATATAAATGTAATGATGACCAAATATATGGCGAAGTAATTAAAAGACCCAAAATGCTGCTTAAAATAAATTTTAATGGAAGTCCTGCTAAGAAAATTATTACTAAACCAGAAAGACTTATTAAAATAGCAGTCCCCAGGTCTGGTTGATACCATATTATTGAACATGGAATAATTAAAATTATAAATGCAATTAAATGTGTCTTATAGTTTATTGAATTCTGATATCGATGATAAAGCCAAGCTATCGTTAAAGGAATCGTAATTTTTATGATTTCAGATGGCTGTAAATTAAAAAATAAAATTTTTATCCAACGTTTTGCACCATGACTTTCAAATCCAAAAAAATAAACAAATGCTAGTAAAATTAAGCTAATAATATATAGATATGGCGCATAAAAAAGAAAACGTCTTGGATCTATATTGCTTAGAATTAATAGCAAAATCATCCCAATTGAGATGTTAATAAATTGATTTGATATTAAAAAAATGTTTTGCTGAGAAGCGCTGACTAAAGTTATAAAGCCCAATGTAATTAAAAAAATAACGAGTGACATTAAAATACCATCGATATTTTCAAAAAATCTGAACAAATTTGATTTAATCATCAATTACCTTTATTTATATATGCATCAAAAACTTTTTTTGCAATTGGCCCAGCAGTTGATCCTCCATGTCCTCCATTTTCAACAACTATAGATACAACAAGTTTTGGATTTTCAGAGGGCGCAAAAGCAATAAAAAGGGCATGATCTTTTAGTCTATCAGGAAGGATAGATTCATCATATACCTCATCTTTTTTTAGGCCAAATACCTGGGCAGTGCCTGTTTTTGCTGACATAGAATAATTTGAAGTTCTTCCAATAAATGATGCTGTTCCTCCTTCTTGAGTTACAAGAGACATTCCTTTTTTAACTAAATTTAAGTCAATATTATTATCTTCCACATATTTTGAATTTGATAGCATTAAATGAGGAGTAGTATTCTCTTTAAATAGATGGGGACGAATTTCTTTAACACTAATAAGTTTTGCAGTAGCTAATGCTAATTGAATAGGAGTCGTCTGAGTATAACCTTGACCAATTGCAGTTATGGCTGTCTCACCTTGGTACCATTTTTTATTGAATTTCTTTTTTTTCCATTCTGCATTAGCAATTAAACCTTTTTTTTCATTTGGTATATCAATATTAGTTTTTTCGCCAAAACCAAATCTTTTTAAAACCTCGTTTAATTTGGGGATTCCTAATTCAATGCCAAGCCCATAAAAAAAGGTATCGCATGAAACAGCTATAGCTTTAACTAGATCTACTTCACCATGCCCACCTTTTTTCCAGTCTTTGAATATTTTTGAAGAATTTGGCATTTTAAAAAATCCTTTATCTATGATTGAAAAAGGAGGCCGTCTAACATTATTTTTTAAAGCTGCTAAGGCAACAAATGGTTTAAGTGTTGAACCTGGAGGATATATTCCTGATACAACTCTGTCCAACAAGGGTTTATGAATTGAATCATTTAATCTTTTCCAATTGTTTTCATCAATTCCATTAGTAAATAAATTAGGGTCATAAGTTGGTTGACTGACGTATGTTAATATTTCTCCATTACTTGGGTCCATTGCGACCATTGCTCCCTTATAACTTCCAAAAGCCTTTTCAGCAGTTTTTTGTA
>MDSW01015128.1_pt1 | contig 15811 bp, 17 predicted proteins | sample 811171 | NCBI WGS metagenome assembly MDSW01 (sample SAMN05326641, study PRJNA326480) | marine metagenome | isolation source: seawater | place: Atlantic Ocean: North West | collected 2012
AGATTTGACCCCACAAATCCTGCACCACCTGTTACTATTATGAGATTTTTCATTTTAGATTTTGCCTGGCAATGTCCTACTCTTCCATGTCTTAAGACAAAGTACCATCGGCGCAGAAAGGCTTGACTTCCGAGTTCGGAATGGGATCGGGTATATCACTTTCGCAATAATCACCAGGCCATGACCTTATAAATAAAAATTATTAAAAGTAAATAATTATTTTATTTTTTTTTAAAAGATTTAAAAGATTATTAACAAATATAAAGTAAAGAAAACAATGATATTAGTGACGGGTTCAGCCGGTTTAATTGGAAATTCTGTATCTAGATTTTTTCTAGAAAAAAAAGAGAATGTTTTTGGTATTGATAATAATCAAAGAAAAAAATTTTTTGGAATTAATGGAAGTGTACAGAAGAATATTACTTCTTTAAGAAAAATCAGAAAATTTAAACATTTCCAAATTGACATATTAAATAAAAAAAAATTAGAAAAATTTTTTAAAAAATATAACTTTGACTTGATAGTCCATGCGGCTGCTCAACCATCCCATGACTGGTCAGCAACAAACCCTCAATTAGATTTTAATATCAATGCAAACGGGACCCTGAATATTTTAGAATGTATTAGAAAATATAACTCTAAATCAATATTTATTTATTTGAGCACTAATAAAGTTTATGGTGATAAAGTAAATTATTTTAATTATAAAGAACTTAATAGTAGATATGAAGTTGAAAAAAAATATAAAAATGGTTTTAATGAAAATTTAAGTATAGATAACTCTAAACATAGTCCATTTGGAGTATCAAAATTATCTGGAGATCTTTTAGTTCAAGAATATGGTAAATATTTCAATATAAAAACAGTTTGCCTTAGAGCTGGTTGCTTAACTGGAGAAACGCATGCTGGCGTAGAGTTGCATGGTTTTTTGTCTTATCTTTTCAAATGCTCTTTTTATAAAAAAAAATATTATATTTATGGCTATAAAGGAAAACAAGTTAGGGACAATCTAAGTTCATATGATGTTGCGTCTATAATTTGGGAATTATACAAAAAACCACCTAAAGCTGGAGAAGTATTTAATATTGGTGGGGGAAGAAAATCAAATATATCAGTTTCTGAAGCAATAAAAAAATGTGAGTTAATAACTGGTAATAAATTTAATTATAAATATGTAAATATTGAAAGATCAGGAGATCATAAATTTTGGATTACTGATATGTCAAAATTTAAAAAAAATTATCCTAATTGGAGAATTAAATATATAATTGATGATATACTTTATCAGATGAATGATTATGAAAAATTTTCAAAACTTAAAAGATAGTTATTTTTTAGATGAAAGTGTAAAATTTTTTGATGAAAAAGCTGAAAAAAGATTGAGATTTTTAGAAAGTAAAAATTTTCTTTTTAACGAGATTTCAGAATTTATTAATAATTGTATTCCTTATTCTAAAAAGATAAGTGTTTTTTGTGCGGGCAATTCTATTATTAGTAAGAAATTACAAACAGATAAAATATTAGTTAAAGAAATATCAAATAAATATAAAATTAATTACAATAATAACTTAATTTACAAAGATAAAATTGACAAGGAAGATCTCTATGACTCAGATGCTATCCTAATTGCTGATATAGAACATCAATCTAACCCTGCTGGAAATCTTTTAAATTTATCAAAAAATATGAATGACGATGCTAGATTAATTATTTTATCAAAAAATTTAGTTTGGATGTTTATCTTAAAAATTTTAAAAATTTTTATTACTTTTTCACCTACAAAAAACAATTTTTTACCAACAAATTATCTCGAAAATTTGTATTCAAGTTGTGAATTAGAAATTGTAAGAAGGGAAAGATTAATAGCTATACCTGTGAATATTCCAGTAGTTACAAATCTTTTAAACAAAATTTTTAGGTTACCTGTGCTAAACTTATTATGTGTTTCTAACATCACTATTTTAAAAAGAATAAAAGTCAAAGAAAATATTTTAAATAAAAAAAAAAATATCATTTATAATTCCTTGTAAAAATGAACAAAATAACATCCCGTTAATTAAAAATCAAATTTTGTTATCAGATCAAAATTATGAATTTATTTTTGGAGATGACAATTCCGATGATAATACTATTAATGAAATAAAAAAAATTTCAGAAGAACTTAATAACTATAAAATTAATTACTATAATGGACCAGGAATATGTAAATCTGAAAATGTTTATAAGGGCATAAATATTTCTGAAGGTGAAATAATTGTAATTTATGATGCTGATTTGACAGTAAGTTTCAATGATATCGAATTTGCTATCAATATTTTAGAAAATACTAATGCTGATTTTATTAATTGTACCAGAATGATTTATCCCCAAAAAGATAAAGCCATGAAACCTTTAAATTTTTTTGGAAATATTTTTTTTGCGTTCCTTTTCAGTTTACTTTTTAGAAAAAAAATCACTGATACACTATGTGGTACAAAAATTTTTTACAAAAAAGATTGGGATAAAATCAAAGAGGATAATGGTAAATGGGGTGTTAGAGATTTATGGGGTGATTTTGATTTACTAATAGGTGCCTACAAAAATAATTTGAAGATAACCGAAGTTCCTATTACTTATCATGAAAGAGTTGAAGGAAAAACAAAAATGACCTCTTTGTTTTCTAATACATCTAGGATGATTTGGATTGTAATAGCTGCATTTTATAAATTAAGATTGAAAAAATAAGTGATAGCTAGCATTATAATTACTGGAGATACTAAGGAAAGATATCTCGAAAAAACTATTAAATCATGTCTAGATCAAAATATTAATGATATTCAAATCATATTAGTCTTTTCAAGATTATCTAATATTTTAAATTTAAAAAAATTGTTTAAGAACAGGATTATTTTTAAGCAAATTAGAAGAAAATTTAACATTCCTGTAAGAGATCAACTTTACAAAATTAAAACAGCATTAAAAATTGCAAAAGGAAAATATATTTTTTTACTGGATGGAGATGACTATTTTAAGAAAACTAAACTTAAATCTCTGATAAATTATACAAAAAAGAAAGAATTAGTTATTGATGACCATTTAATAGATTTAAACAATGAACTTTTTTACATTAAAGAAAAATTTTATAAAAAAATGTATTTATACAAACTTTTGTTTAATTCATGGCCTGATAAAGTATGCACGAGCTGCATATCTGGGGATAAAAGTTTATTTGTAAACTTTTATAAAAATATAAATATTAATAAAATTAATTATTTAGCAATAGATATTCTAATAGTGTTATTTAATTTCAAAAATTTGAAAAAAATCAATAAAATACTTACTGTAAAAAAAATTGTAAGTGAAGGTGTGGATAAAGGTTATTCGAATTTACTAAAATCTATATATTGGAGGAGAAGATTAGAGCAACATTTTTATTTTAGAAAAGTTGTTACAATTCATTTTTCATTAGAATATTATTTTTGTAAATTTATTGTACTATTGTTTGATTTTCGTAAATATATTCAAAAGATTTTCTAAAAATCATTTTGTATTTTGCTACTTTTTTAAAACCATATAAATTTAAAACATTATTAATATCTGAAAATTTATAATTTTTTATAATCATGTCGTCGTAATGATGCTCAAAATATACATATTTAATAATATTATAATTTAACTTTACACCTTTTAATACACTTAACTCATAACCCTCAGTATCAATTTTTAATATATCAATTTTCGAGATTTCATTTGAACTTATGAAATGGTCAAGGGTAATTATTTTTATTGGGGTCTTTTGATAAAAATTTTCATTTGGTTTTATATTTAATATCTTTAATTTTCTTTTAAAATAATTTGATTTTAAGTTTATACTATTAATAGTTGAAGAAGATGATTCAATAGTTTCATTTAAAAAGCCTTTTTCATCTTTTTGACCAATTGCTAAATTATATATATTTACAAAGTTATTAAGTTTAAATTTTTCAATATTTTTTTCTAATATTTTAAAGTTATTTAAACTTGCTTCAAATGAATAAATTTTATTAATTTTAAAATTTGATCTAAAAAGTTTTACTGTTTCTCCATTATGAGCCCCAACATCTATTAAAACAATTGGATGTTGAAATTTTTTTTTAAAAAATTTTATTATTTTTTTTTGTTGAAATGAGTCAAAAAAATTAATTAATTTTCTTATAATTTTTATTGTTACCATTAAATTATTTTATTATTTTTATGAATTTATATCTTCCGTCTTTATTAAAAGATAAGTTTTTTTTTATAGATCCGCAAGGAGAGGGCGTCAACCAACAATGACCTTTTGATGAGTAAATCATAAGATTATCCTCGAATATTGTGACTGAGTATTCATTATTTTTGATTGCATAAAATGGAAAATTATTAAATTTGTAAATATCATCTCTTTCAAATTCATCATTTATTCTATTTAAATTTTTTAAATTTAATATAATCGCTACAAGTATAACTAAAATTTTAAATTTTTTTTTAAAATTAGGCTTTTCATTAAATTTTAACAATAATATCATTGATGGAAAAGATAAAATTAAAAATACTATTGAGTATCCTCCATATCTTAAAGTTGGGTGATAACTAAACCAAATAAAAAATATGAATAACAAAATTACATAAAATAAGTAAAAATTTTTTTTCTCAAATTTTTTTTTATTTGATAGCGTAAATTTTTTAAAAAATAAAAATATTATTAAGAAACAAGTAATCATTAATAACAATTGATCAGAAAATTTACCTAGGAAGTAGTTGTTGAACCAATTACTTATCCAATTAAAATTACTTATATAAATACTGGGGTTATCGACTCTTAAATTTGGACCAGCTCCTGCCTTTGCCCATTGTTCCAACCACAAGGAGAGATTCTTAATATCATTTACATCTCTGCTCCATGCAAAATAATTATCAAAACACGTGAAAGAAATGGGCGAAATAAAACACCCCGTATGTACAAAATGATGTGTAAAATTTAGAATTAAAATTATTAAGAAAAAAATAAATGCTTTAGATCTAATGATATAGTTTAAAACAATAGTAATTTTTGTTTTTAACATTATCAGACAAAATGAAAATAAAATATATGGAAGAAAATAAGTTTTCAATGTTATACAAAAAGCTAATAAGGGGAGTAAATTCAATGTTTTTTCTAATTTATTATGGTCTTCATTGATAGATAAAAATTCGAAAAATTTTATCAATAAAATAACAATCAATAATTGACCAACTTTATCCGTACCAAATTCAGCCAACCTATTAAATGATAAGTTAAAAAAGACAAATGTAAAAAGAAATAAATATTTTGAAATTTCATTTTTATTATTGAAAATTTCAATTAATAAAAAATAATTAAAAAATATTAAAAAATATAAAATAGTAAAATGGAAAGAATAAAAATTGATATAAGGTAAATAAAATAATGAATTTAAATAAAATAAAGATGAAATTAAATTATACCCATGATTAAGATGGCCCATTCCAAAAATAATGAAATTTTCGGTTAGGTATTTAGTAAATGGGAGATGATAATAAGAAAAATCGTCATTAGTTTTTGAAATAATTAATAATGAAAATATACAAAATGAAATATAAAAAATATTTTTAAGATATGAATGTTTTATTTTTTTTTTTAAAAATAAAAAAAAAATTATACCAATAGAGTGAATTATTATATTATGCAAAAAATTGTGTGCAAAAATTAAACTTGTTAAAAATGAAATAAGTGTAAGTAACGCTAAGCCGTAGAAACCAATATAAACTAAGTTATTGTCAACTTCATTGTTAAAGCAAACTTTATTTAATAAAAATCCATAACCTAGTACAGAGATCAAACAAATATAAAAAATAGAGATAAAGACTAATATTTCAATCATTAATTATTTTTTTTAATTTTAAATAAAGAAAAGAATATAAAATAATATTAATTAAAATTATGATAACTTGAATATAAGTTTCACTATAATGAAAGTATCCTAAAATATAAGATATTATTAACATTGAATTAATTATGATGCCACATAATGAACTGATTATATATTTTTTTTTAAAGATTTTTTTTGATAAAAATTTATATATAAGATGGTGAAGGTGATCATTGTCTGCTAAATAATTTTTCTTTTTTACAAATATTCTTCTTACTATTGAAAATAAATTTTCAAACGCAGGGTACCAAAGTAAATTGGCTATAAAATAAGGTGATATATCAGGCTCAAGAATAGATAATTCTGTAAAAGAATATCCAATAAAAAAACTCAAACCATAAACTCCTCCGTCTCCCAAAAAATTTTTTCCAAAAAAATTAAATATTGTAAACACAAAAACAGCTTGAATTAAAATAATAATATGATTGAATTTCTCAAAATAACCGAATTTGAAATAAAAAATACCAATGAATGACAATACGATTAAAAAATTTAGAGAACAAAGATTATTGGTTCCATCTATAAAATTGAAACCATTAATTAAGACTAAGAAAAAGAATGTTATAAGCAAAATTCGAAATATATTATTTGTCATTAAAGAGTTAACGGTACTGATTCTAGTATCTATAACAATTGTATCTGCTAGATATACAAATATTAGTATTATAAAAAACTGAAAGAGTAATCTTAATCTTGGAGAGCTGAAAATTTTTATGTCAGATAAAAATCCTAAAGTGAACAAGGTTATAGTTATCAATACAACAATTTGATTAGATTTAAAAAACAAGAGAAATATTATTGGTACAAAAAAGAAAAACCCTGATAAAGGAACTTTATTTTCTAAACTCAATAATATTTTGTGTTTTTCATTTTGAACCGGATTATCTAAACAAAAACTATATTTAATTAAAGTATTATTGATAACTAAAAGTAATATAATTAAAGCTAACCAGTATATTAAATTATCCATTATATTTTATAAATATGGATTTAATTTGTTTTTCAAGTGAGTAGTTTTTTTTATATTCAAAATTTATATTTGTTTTTTTTGCACTTAAGTAGTCTTTTTTTTCATCTCCAATCATAAAACAGTTATTAGATTTAAGCTTATACTTTTTCATTGCATTTAGTAACATTCCATTATTAGGTTTTCTCAATAAGCTTTTCTTTTTATATTTTTTAATTTTCCCTCTTGGGTGATACGGACAATAAAAAAAATCATCAATTCTCGCATCTTTTTTTAATAGCTGGTATTTCATAAATCTGTGAAAACCATTTAAATCATCCTCAGAGAAGATGCCTCTTGCGATACCAGATTGATTGGTGATCACTACTACCTTAATATTTTTTTTATTTAGAAATTTTATTGCATTTATAGATCCCTTTAACCACTTTAACTTTCTATTTTCATATACATATCCATAATTTTTAATTAAAACCCCATCCCGATCAAAAAAAAAGCATTTAATCATAAATTATAACTTTTACTCTTTAACAAATGACAGTTTATTGCAAAAATTGTCCAAAAAATTATAGCGTTCCAATTAGTAAAAAAACTACCTTTTGGTAAAAAGGGTACAAAATATGTCATTAAAATAATTGTATTTGCAAATAATAAGGGATTCTTATTTTTTATGTATTCTTTTATAAATAAGTAAAAAATTATTAAGAAAGAACCAAAAAATACTACGAAACCTAACGTGCCTAACTCAGATAAGATTTCAAAATATGGGTTATGTGGATGTGTAGAGCAGCTATTATTCTTCCACGATGGGTAAATATTTTTCTTATAACTTTGCTTATTACAATAATTTCTGAAATTTTTTAATCCTACTCCTAAAACAGGATATTCTTTATACATCTCAATGGCAGTAGAATAATGTGAAAAATACTGGTTATCTTTATAAAGAAAGCCTCTCTCATTATCTGAAATAAGGGTACTTTTTATAATTTGGATATTTTGAGTAATCATTCTCTTAAATTTAGAACTCTCTTTTAAGTCAGATACATTTAATACTAAAATTGTCATAACTGATATAAATGTAAAAAAAATGAAGTTTTTGAAATTATTAATTAAAAAAAATATAAATATAAAGATCAACAAAGATATAAAGTTAGATCTTTCGCCAGTTAGATATACTGTATAAACTACAAATAAAGTTGATAAAATTAAATAAATTAATAAATTTTTAGATTTATTTTTATAAAATATTAGTGATCCTAAAAAAACTGAAAATAAATTATTTATAAAGTAAGCTATTTTTGTCTCATCATTTAAAAAACCTCCAAGTCTTACTACGTCACCTTGCAAGACAGCATTGTACCCAAAAATATTTTTTCCAAAAATATTTTGAAATTGTAAATCGATACAAATAATTAAAAGTATAACTCCCCAATATAAAAAGATTTTTTTTTTGTTAATAAACTCTGATGAAAGAAAAAAACTTAGACTTATTACATAAAGTGGAAATCTAAAAAAAAAAGTGATCTTTTAATATCTGGATCTTTATTTAAATTTAAAATGTAGTTTATTAAAAAGTAAATTATTAAAACAAACAAACATATAAAAATTTTATTAGATATAATTTTACTAATTTGTTTTTTATCTAGTTTTGTAATGAAAATAATCGATAAAATTATAATTAAAAATTCAGATATAAGATTGCTAAATAATAATGCTATAGGTAATAATATAATAATTTTTTCAGCAAAGAAAAATACATTTACATTATCATATCTATTCATTGTTTATATTGTGCCATTTAACAAACATTTTAATACCTGTTTTTAAATCAGTTGCTGGTTCCCATCCTATTAAATTTTTAGCTTTAGTAACATTTGAATATGTTTTTCTAATATCTCCAATAGGAATATTTTTAGTGAAATTAATTTTAAATTTTTTGGACTTATAGATTTCTAAAAACTTTATAAGATCCATTAGCTTATCAGGCTTACCCTTTCCAATGTTTAAAACTTCATGTTTGATTTTATTTTTCAAATTTATTACAGCTTTAATACCTATAATGACATCATCAATATAAGTAAAATCTCTTAACATTTTTCCAAAATTAAAAACTTTTATTGGTTTATTTTTATCTAAATTTTTTAAAAAACTATAATATGCCATATCTGGCCTTCCAAATGGTCCATAAACAGTAAAAAATCTCAATCCAACTGAACATAAGTTAAAATTCCTTGAATATGATTCAGCAATTATTTCATTTGATAATTTTGTTGCACCATAAACTGATACTGGAACATTTTTATAATCTTTTTCTGTAAATGGATATAATTTAGTATCACCATATATTGAACTTGAAGATGCATAAATAAACTTTTTCACCTTTTTAAGCCTTGCAATCTCTATGATATTGGAGAATGTAGTCAAATTTTGAGTGAGAGTGTTATGTGGATTTTTTATTGAAATTCTTACACCTGGTTGAGCAGCTAGATGTACTATATGTTTAAATTTGAACTTATATAAATTTTTTTTTAATTTAATAAAATTATTTAAATCTTGTTTAATGAATACAAAATTTTTGTATTTTTTCAGAATTTTTAATCTCTGTTTCTTTTTATGCTTTGGATAGTAATTATTTATGTTGTCGATCCCAATGATTCTTTTTTTCTCTTTTAGTAGTCTTTCAGCAAGATGAAAACCTATAAAGCCTGCACATCCAGTAATTAAAATCATGATTTATAATATAATTTTTTTTGAAGAAATGTTTAGATGATTTAATGAGATAAATTGCATCATCATATGCATTAAGATATGGTTTATATCTTCACCGATTCCATAATTATTAATTTTACTGTGAATGGAAATATCACAATTTTTTTTCAAAAAACCACCACTAAAATTTGTAAAACCAATTGTTTTAATTTTTTTTTTTTACAAAATTTTAAAACTTTTTTAATATTTTTTGAATTACCAGATGAGCTAATAAGTATAAGTATATCGTTTTTCATCATATATCTCTCTGCTTGAATCTTGAAAATTTCATCATATGAAATATCATTTGAAATAGCTGAAATTAAACTACTGTCAGAATTTAAGTTTTTAATTTTTGCTTTCAAATTAGTATATTTAGAAAGTTGTTTAAAAAAATCACAAATATAATGATCTGCTATGGCGGCTGAACCACCATTTCCACATACATATATAAAATTATTTTTTTTTATAGTTTTAGTTATCAATTCAATAGCATTATTTAAACTTATAGTATCTATACTTTTTGCTACTGATGTAAGCTTGTTTAAATATTCAAAATAAAATAATTTGAGATTATTCTTTTTATTCATATAGTAAGTTACAAGTATTTTTTTTTAAATGCATTAAAATACAACCTTATTACATAAAATATAGAATAAAGAAAACTAAACTTTAAAGAAAAATAATATATTTTAAAAGCATTTATTATTTTATTCATATGTAAAGAAGACAAACTATAAGGTCTCACTCTATAAATAGTTAAGTTAGAATTTAAACTTTCGATTTTAAAATTAGCTTTACTTAAACGTAACCACAAATCATAATCTTCTTTTGTTTTGTAATCTTTAAAAATTGCTTTATTAAAACATTTTTTTTTAATTATAACTGATGAGCAACACACAGGACATGATTTTAAAAAGATATCGTAAGTCAAAATTTTTGGAGTTTTAACTTCATAAAGTTTTCTATTGTTATTATCTATAGCTATAAAATTTGTGAAAACTATATCAGTATCATTTTTTATTATTTTTGATATTTGAAGTTCCAATTTTTTTTTCTTCCAAAAATCGTCACTATCAAGAAAAGCAATTAATTTTCCTTTTGCATGTTTTATACCTAAATTTCTTCCTATTCCTGGGTAATTTTTATAACTTACATTTCTAATTATTTTTATTTTTTTTGATTTTTTCTTTAAATTTTTTAGTGTTTTTTTTGAAAAGATTGAATTTTCGTTGTCGACTATAATAATTTCAAAATTTTTATAAGTTTGATTTAAGGCAGAATATGTTGATTTATAAATATTTTCATCATCCTTATAATATGGGATTATTATTGATACCAACATAGAGTAATTCTATTATAGAATTTTAAATTATCTAACAATGAAAAAAAATATTATATTATTTATGCCTAATATAGAAAAAGGAGGTATAGAGAAAAATTTAATATTACTATCATCCTATTTGATAAAAAAATCAAATATCACAATTGTTTGTGGTGAAATCACAGAAGATGTTAAAAATAAACTAAATAATAATGTTAAAATTGTGTTAGCTAAAAATTATGTTAAATATCGAATTTTTCCAAAAAGGATTTTAAATACAATTAATTGTTTTTTAGAAATCTTTAAGAACAAAGAAAAAATTATTTTTCATAATACAATAATTTTTTCTTTGCAAAATCATCCTTTTCCAATTTTTTTATCAAAACTAATTAGAAAAAAAATTATTATAAGAATAGCCAATCATCCTTATTCTTCTTTGAAATATTTTAATAATTTGCCAATTTTTTATTTAAAAATTTTTATTAAATTATTTTTTTATAGATTTGCGGATGGTATTATATGCAATTCAAATTCTAGTAGATTGTATTTAAAAAAATTTCTAAAAAATAAACCGATTATAACTATCTTTAATCCTTTAATTATTAAAAAGGGAAACATATTTAATAATTTAAGAAAAAATATTTTAACAGTTGGTAGATTGGAAAATCAGAAAAACATAGGGGGAATAATTAAAGCTTTAAGTGAAGTAAAAAAAATTTATCCAAATTTAAAACTTATAATTATTGGAAGTGGGTCAGAAAAAAATAAACTTAAATATTTAGCAAATAAAATGCATTTAAATAATAATATTGAATTTAAAGGTTACACAGATCCAGAAAATTTTCTTTTAACTTCACAGATATTGATTTTGAATTCTTTTTTTGAAGGAATGCCAAATATCTTATTAGAAGGTTTAGCTTGTAAAATTCCTATAATATCAACAAACTGTAAAAGTGGACCAGATGAAATATTGGATAATGGGAAATATGGTAAATTAATTGAAGTAGATAATCATAAGATGTTATCTGAGACTATAATAGATACTTTGAAAAATTATAAGAAAGCACAAAAAATAGCTGAGATTGGTTTCCATAGTTTAAACAGATTCGAACCAAACCAACAACTATATAAAATTGAAAGTTATTTAGAAAATTTTTCTAATTAGTTTTTTGTTGCTGAAAAAAAATAGCCTAGTGGATAGTTTTTTTTATAATTTTTATTTAGGAAAAAAAATAAATTATCAAGTATTAAAAAAAGAATAATTAAAAAAACATTAAACAAAGGTATTTTTTTTGTAAAATCAAAAATCTGTGAATATAAATTCGTAAACATACCACATGACAAAGGTTTTATCTGTATATTCTTAAATCCAAATGAATTTAATTCTTCTTCTAATAATTGCTCTGTAAATCTAAAATAATCATTAGGACTATAATGAATTTTAAATAAAAACGGAACCGTTCCAATTATTTTTCCACCAGATTCAAGAGTGTCGTAACTTAATTTAATTACATTTTTGTAATTTTTAATATGCTCTAGCACATTCATTAAACAAATATTATCATAATTATCATTTACAATTCTATTTTTTTCTAGATCAATTTTTAAAGTTTGACTGTTTTTCGGAAATTTGTCTGCAAACTTAATTTTGTAATTACCTTTAAAAAAATAACTAATATTATGTTTATAGTCATTTCCACCTAAATCTAAAACTGATCCGTTTAATTCATATTTTGATGCTTCAAAAATTTGCAAAATTCTCAAAAAACTGTAGTTACGAAGAGTATACTTTAAAATAATTATTAAAAATGAAACCATTAGATCGAAATCAATTCGTAGCAAGAAAATTAGGTAAACTCAACAATCAAATTATTTTAGATATTGGTTGTAGAGACAGAATTTTTGAAAGAACCTTGGAAGGTAAATTTAAATATATTGGCATTGACTATGATCCATCAAAAAAAGAAACTGACTTCATTAACCACAATTTAGAAAATGGTTTACCTCAAAATTTAGGCCCAATTAATATTATAAATGCAATGGATGTATTAGAGCACGTTGAAAACATTCATAATTTATATTCTGAATTTTTTGAAACTGCAGATAATAAAATTGCTATAGCTTTACCTAATATGGCTTATTATAAATTTAGGCTTTCTTTGCTTTTTACAGGTGAAATAAGCGGAAAATATTTTTTTCATTCACACAAGATTACAGATAGGCATAGATGGTTCACAACTTATTACAACAATATAGATTTTATAAAAAAAAATACACCAAAAAACTGGAAAATAAACCATTTTAATTTTGTAGCACAAAGAAAGAGAAATTTTATATTTTTTTATATTGAAAAATTTTTATCTAGGTTTTTTCCTAAATTATTTATTTATGAAAATATTTTTATTTTTGAAAAGATTAACTAAATATACTTTGTATTTTTTTTGCAAACATAAATTTAGAATAAGTTTTAACTAACTTTTTCATATTTGTTTTTAAGTAAATCTCATTTTCAATTTTATTATCTATTATTAGTTTTAAAATATTACTTAACTCTTGAATATCACCAGACTCATATTTCAATGCATTAAAATTATTGATAAGAATTTCCCTTGGTCCATTGGGACAGTTACTTGATATAATTAACTTATTTAAATATCCTGCCTCTAAAATTGCATGACCAGGCTCCTCCCACAATGACGTCGAAATAAAAAAATCAGATTTTCTTAAATATGGATAAGGGTTTTTTCTAAATCCAAGCATAAAAATATTATTTAAGTTTTTTCTATTTATTTCTTTAGATATCTCTTTATATTTCTCACCATTTCCAATAATCAAAATATTAAATTTTTTCTTATACTCTTTATCCAGTAGTGCAACAGCTTGGGTAATTTCAATAAAATTCTTTTGTCTTGTAAGTCTGCCAATTGCACAAAAATTAATTTTATTGAAAAAAATTTGGTCTTGTTTTTCTATATTGAGATTTGAAAGTATTCTGATGTTTCTATTTATAACGGGATTATTTACTTTAAAAATTTTGTTTTGATAATTTATACTTTCTTTAATCTTTTTCTTTGAAATATTTGTCATTGTAAAAATATAATCCGATTTATTATAAAAGATTTTCCATAAAATTTTTCTAAAATAATTAAACCTTGGATAGCCCTGAATGCTATTTACTATAACTAGTTTTGGGAAAAAAAATTTTAAAATATTAGGAACATAACCAACTAAATTACTTACAATAATATCTGGACAAAATTTTTTATAATAAAATATAAGATGAAAAATTGACAAAAGAGTAAGAGGATAAATTATAAATTTAGATAAAAAACCTGTTTTTTTCCAATTTCGAAATTTATAAATATTTAACAATTTAAAATATTTTTTTTCTTTTAAATGATCAAATTCTCCAAAAACATTTATTAAATATACTTCACAATTAAGATATCTTTTCAAAGATTCTGCCGATAATTGAGCTGCATTAATCGTTCCAACATGGCTCAATAAGGGTGACCAGAAAAAAATTTTTTTTTTTAGTTTCATTATATTTAACTTTTAAATTATCGAATTTATCTTATATAAAAATATATTTACATTTTATATGAAAAAAACTCTTGCTATTATTGTGCTTACTTGGAATGATTTCAATAATACAAAAAATTGTATTAGGAGTATTTATCCTCAACTGAATAAAAATATAAAATTAATATTAGTAGATAATAATAGTGATGAAGATATATATAAAAAAACGAATAATTGGATAAAAAAAAATTACCAAAAAAATTTTTTAAAAAAAAACTCTAATTCCAAAATAAAGCTTAATTATCAAAAAAAAATTATTTTAATTAGAAATAAAAAAAATTATGGATGTGGCCTAGGCCATAATTATGGTTATAAATTTGCACTAAAAAATAATTTTGAATTTATTGCAAGAATTGATAACGATATGGTTGTTAAAAAAAATTTTTTTAAAAATTTACTAATACATTTCCAAAATACTAAAGTTCATGGCGTAAGCCCGAAGATAATGTACAAGTTCTCCCCTAACAAAATCTGGTGGATGGGAACAAAAATAGGTAATAGCTTAAAGTGGCAAAAACATATGCGAGATTACCCTTATGGTATATCTGATAATTCTAAGTTTAAAGGCGTCATAATCACAGATGCTATAGCCGGATGTGCTTCTTTAATGAGAGCATCTCGATTAAAAAAAGTTGGCTTATCAGACCCAGAATTTTTTTATGGCCCTGAAGATGTGGAATTATCAAGAAGAATTTTTACTCAACCAGGAAGCTTAATAGTTGATAGGAATATAAAAATTTATCATGCTGTAACTCAAAGCTTTGTTAATTTTTCTATGAAAAGAATTTACTTTGAATATAAGTATAGATTATTACTAGTCAAAAAAATTGGGACTTTTTACGATAAGCTATTTGGCTACTCTATATCTATTATTAAATTTTTTTTATATTTAGTGTTAGCTTTTAAAAAGAAACATAGAAAAAAAATACTACCAGTTTTTTTGGCATTGATCCATTTTTTTCAAAACAAGCTAGGAAATTTCGATAGAAATAATAATACTTATTTTAAATGAAGATTTTGTCTTTTTAATTATACATCTTAAGTAATAGAAAAATATTTAAACCTTTATTATTGGTCTTAATACTTTATTTTTTTTCAGGTCTCTGATCGCTAAATTTATGTTTTCAAATTTGTATATTTTGTCAGAAAAAATTCTATTAAAATTTTTTATTTTTTTAAAATATTTAAATATTATTTTACTTTTGTTCTCATAATTTATACCTCCGCCCCAAGAACCAATTATTTTTTTACCTTTTATAAATTCAAGAG
>MDSW01107156.1_pt1 | contig 15810 bp, 16 predicted proteins | sample 811171 | NCBI WGS metagenome assembly MDSW01 (sample SAMN05326641, study PRJNA326480) | marine metagenome | isolation source: seawater | place: Atlantic Ocean: North West | collected 2012
AAACTCTACTTTAACAGTTCCAGTAGGGCCGTGCCTTTGTTTACCTAATATTATATCTGCAAGACCGTTGACATCATTCATTTTCGATTGCCACTCCGCGTGCTCTATAGAGCCTAACTTTGGTTGTTTTCGCTCTAAATAATAAGCTTCTCTATATACAAACATTACCACGTCAGCGTCTTGCTCTATTGATCCTGACTCTCTTAAATCAGCCAATTGTGGTTGCTTATCATCTCTTTGCTCAACAGCTCTTGATAATTGCGAAAGCGCCAGAACAGGTACTGATAATTCTTTTGCGAGTGCTTTTAAGCCTTGTGTAATTTCTGAAATTTCTTGAACTCTTCCTTCATTTCTATTTAAACTTGATCTCATCAATTGGATATAGTCCACAACAATTAAACTTAAACCAAATAGCCTTTTTATTCTTCTTGCTCTGTTACTTAAAGTTGCAATAGTAATCGCTGGTGTTTCATCTATATAAAGAGGTAGATTATAAATGTTTCTGGAAGTCTCAATGTATCTATTAATTTCCTCTTCACTGACTTTACCTCGTCTTATGTCATCAGATCTAATTTTAGCTTGTTCAGATAAAATTCTCGTAGATAATTGTTCTGATGACATTTCTAAAGAAAAAAAGGCAATAGAAGATTTTTCCTGTCTTTTTAAAATATTTTGTGCAGCATTATAAGCAATGTTTGTAGCGAGTGCTGTTTTTCCCATAGAGGGTCTTCCTGCTAAAATTACTAAATCTGATTTGTGCAACCCACCTAACTTTTCATCTAAATCTTTTAAACCGGTCGGTACACCAACAATACCCTGATCGTTTTGCATTGCAAGAGTTGCCATCTCAATTGTTTGATCAAGAGCTTGATTAAATTTTAAAAAAGATTGTGAAAAACTTCCACGTTCCGCTAGATCAAATAAAGATTTTTCGGTGCTTTCAATTATACTTTCAGCATTTTGTTCTTGAGAATTTGTATCTAGAGTATCTGATGATAACTTGTTTGAAATTAAAACTAATTCTCTTCTTAAATACATTTCGTGTATAATTTTAGCATAGTCAAGTGCTTGCTTAGGCGAACTAGAAAACCGTGTAAGTTTTACTAAGTACTCTGTGCCACCAACCTCACTAAGCATATTATCTTTTTCAAAGAAATTTTTAAGTGTAATTGGATTAGCAATCATTCCTTTATTATTTAAATTTTCTATAACCTCATAAATTTTGACATGAGCGGGATCGTAAAAAATTGAGGGATTAATTATTGTCGATATTTCATCGATTATATCATTATTTACTAACACAGATCCAATTAACGCTTGTTCAGCCTCAAGGTTAGAAGGTTGTTCATTTTGTATATTTTTTTTTAAAGGTTTAATTTCTTCCACAAATGGATATTAAATAATGGCAAAATTCTATAAAGCGAAAAGTTACGCACTTTTTCTAAAGCTCTGTGGAAAAGTTATTTAGATTGTATTTTGTCTATTTTGATTGAAATATGTGATTTTACGTCTGTGTGAAAGTTAATATCAACTGTATAAACTCCAATTTTATTTAGCTCAGTCTTTAGAATTACTTGAGATGGACTAATGTCAACTTTGAGTTTTTCGTGTATCAAATTAGTTATTTCTTTAGGTTTAATTGATCCATAAAGGTCGCCGTTGTCTTTACTCTCTTTATTAAAAATAAAAGTTTTGTTATTTACAATCTTAGCTATTTCTTTAAACTTATTTTTAATTTCATTATTTTTCTTATTAAGCTCATCTTTTTTTTTACTTACAAATTCTAGATTTTCTTTACTAAATCTTAAAGCTTTTCCTTGTTTAAGAAGATAATTTCTACCGTATCCATTTTTAACTTTAACCTTATCTCCAATATTTCCTAAATTTAAAATATTTTCTAAAAGAATAATTTCCATTATATTAAACCTAAAATTTTTGCCTTTTTTATTTCTTTAGTTAGTTTCTTTTGCTTGTTATATGAAACAGATGTAATTTTCGAAGAAATTATTTTTCCATTATCTGATACATATTTTTTAAGAAGGATAATATTTTTATAATCAATAATTGGCGCATTTTTTACTGATAGGGGACATTTTTTTGAAAATTTACCATCGTTTTTTTGAAACAAACTAAGCTTATTAAGTGAATTAGCCCCTTTTTTTTGAAAATTTTTGGATTTTCGTTTCATTAACTATTTTTTCTCCTTTTTGAAAAACTCATTTTTAGTATCAAGTTTCTTATACCTCACAGTGAGATACCTTATAACAGAGCTATCAATTTTAATTTTTTTTTCTATCTCTTTAAGAGTATTGTTGTCTCCTTCAAATTTATAATGAATATAAAACCCTTTTCTATAATTTTTAATCTTATTAGCTAAATTAAGTAAACCCCACTCTTCTATTTTAATAACTTTACCCGAGGAGCTATTTATGAGCTCGTTATATTTCTCTTTTATCGTTTTTAAGTCTTTCTCGGCTAGATCTTGTTTAGCAACAATAGTATTTTCGTAAAAAGCCATATTTTTCTAATTAATTGTTTTATTATTTATTTGTAAAAACTGGTTTATACTATAATGAAGAATTATAGCAATACTAATTATTATTAATTAAACTTATATAAATGAACGCTTTATTATTTCCCGGCCAAGGATCACAGATAGTAGGGATGGGTTCCGAATTTTATAATAATTTTGAATTCGTTAAAAAAATATTTAGTGATGCAGATGATGTATTAAACTTTCCTATTTCGAAACTAATTTTAGAGGGTCCAGCGGAAAGGCTACAATTAACTGAAAATACTCAACCGGCAATCTTAACAGTTAGTTACTCAATTTTTAGAGCTCTTAAAGATGAATTTAAATTTAATATTAATTCATTTAATTTTTTTGCTGGACACTCACTTGGTGAATATAGTGCACTGGTTTGCTCTGACTCATTAAATTTTAGAGATGCACTTTATTTGTTGCATGAGAGAGGCAAATCAATGCAAAGTGCAGTCGCTGTGGGTAAAGGAAGCATGTTGGCTGTACTTGGATTAGAAATTGAAGAAATTGAAAAAATGATTAAAGAGTATAATAACAAATCTGGAATTTGTGAAATAGCAAATGATAATTCAAATGGTCAAGTTATAATTAGTGGAGAGAAAAATAGTGTCAGCGATTTTCAAAATCTACTTAAAGAAAAAAAAATTAAATCTATTCCATTAAAAGTTAGTGCTCCATTTCATTGTACATTGATGAAAAAATCGGCAGAGTATATGAGTGAGAAAATTAATAAAACAATCTTTAAAGAACCAGGTTTTAATATAGTAAGTAATGTTACTGCTGAACCAGAAAAAAATCCGAGTAAAATTAAAGATTTATTAATTAAACAAATTTACTCAACTGTAAAATGGCGACAAAGTTTACTATTTATGTCTAAAAATGGGGTACAAAACTATATTGAACTGGGTCCTGGTAAAGTTTTAACTGGTATGGTGAAAAGGACCCTAAAAAACGTTAATTGCTTTTCAATTAACTCAATTGCTGATATTAAAAATTTACAAGATGGATTTAAAAAATAAAAATGTTTTAATAACAGGTGCTACCGGAGGAATTGGCAACGACCTAACAAAAAAATTTTATGAAAGTGGAGCTAATATTGTCGCCTCGGGAACTAACGAAGAGAAACTGAGTAATTTAAAAAAAAGGTTTAACAATATTCATCTTGAAAAATTTAAATTAGAGGAACATAATAAAATAGAGGATTTTATAGATAAAGTTGACAATAATTTAAACGGTTTGAACATATTAATAAACAATGCGGGTATAACATTAGATAATTTATCTATTCGTCTTTCAGAGGAACATTGGAAAAAAGTTTTAGATATCAATCTAACTTCTACTTTTTTAATGTGTAAATCAGCAATAAAAAAAATGTTAAAAAAAAAATATGGAAAAATAGTAAATATTACATCGATAGTCGGACATACTGGTAATTTGGGGCAGGCCAACTACTCAGCTTCGAAGGCAGGCATAGTTGCTTTTTCCAAAAGTCTGGCAATAGAATATGCAAAAAAAAATATAAATATCAATTGCGTTTCACCAGGTTTTATAAAGACCGAAATGACCGATAAAATTAATGAAGAATTTAAGCAAAATCTTATCAGCAAGATACCATCAGGCAAGCTAGGTTCCGGAGAAGATGTTTCTAATTGTGTAGCTTTTTTAGCTTCTGATTTATCAAATTATATAAATGGTGAGACCCTACATGTTAATGGCGGAATGTATATGTCTTGACAATTCTTGCTAATAATCTATTAAGAAATTAAATAAACACGAAAGGAATCCATGTCAGAAGATGTTAAAAATAAAATAAAAAAAATTGTCGCTGATCACTTAGGGATCGAAGAGGAAAAAGTTACTGAGGAAGCAAGTTTTATTGACGATTTAGGAGCTGATAGTTTAGATACAGTTGAATTAGTAATGGCATTCGAAGAAGAGTTTGGATCTGAAATTTCTGATAGTGAGGCTGAGAAGATTCTAACTGTAGGTGATGCAATCAAATTTATTGAGAGTAAATCTAATCAATAAATTTCCTTTAAAAAAATGGAGCATGATAAAAAAAATATCATGGTTGTCCTCTCTTCTCCTTCAGGTGCAGGGAAAACAACTATAACAAAAAAAATTCAGCAAAAATTTAATTCTTTCAAAATTTCAGTTTCTCACACTACAAGAAAACCTAGACCAAATGAAGTTAACGGAGTTGACTACAATTTTGTTTCCAAAAAAATTTTTGAACAAATGATTAAAGAAAAACAACTTTACGAATATGCTAATATATATGATAATTATTATGGCACTTCTAAAGAAATAGTAGATAAATTAATTAAAACAAACGACATTATTTTTGATATTGATTGGCAAGGAAATAAACAACTATCAAATTACGAAAAATTGAATTTAATAAAGATCTATATAACTGTAACAAGTAAAGATGAATTAAAAAAAAGACTTTTAAAAAGAAATCAAGACAGCAAAGAAGAAGTGAACAAGAGATTAAAGTCATTTGAAGAAGATAGAAAACATTGGAAAGATTATGATTATGTAGTAATTAATAAGAACTTAGAAAATTGTTTTCAGCAGATAGAGAAAATTATTTTATCACATAAGAAAAACTATTTAGACTCAATCAATTCCACAATTTTGTAATATGTTTCTGGCTTTAAATCAGCCGGCCTTAGACTAAGATTTAAATCTTTAAGTTTTTTAATTTGATCTATGCTAAGAACTTTATGCAAATTTTTTTTAATCATTTTCCTTTTTTTTGAAAAAAAAATATTAGTTAATTTTTCTAAATTTTCTAAATTCTTTATTTTGAAAAATACGTTTTTTTTGGGTGTAAAATGAATAACTGATGATATAACTTTTGGTCTAGGATAAAAACAATTAGGAGATACTTCAAATTTCTTTTCACAATTTAACTTATAATTGGTTATTATAGATAATCTGCCATATGATTTTCCGATTATTTTTTCAGCAACTTCTTTTTGAAACATAAAAATTATTTCAGAGAACTTTGGAGGCCATTTTTCAAATTTTATAAAATTTATCAAAATTTTTGAAGAAATATTATATGGTAAATTACCTAGTATAACTGATTTACTTTTTATAATTTTCTCAATCTTAATATCTAATATATCTTTATTTATCACTTTAACATTATTGAAGTTTTTCAGTTTAATTTTTAATTGATTGGCAAGAATTTTATCCTTTTCTATCATTAAAAGAGACTTAGGTTTTTTTTTTAAAATTGCCTCCGTAAGCGCACCTCTTCCTGGGCCTATTTCGATAATATTTTTATTTTCAATATTTGTTATTTTTAAAATCTTCTCCGTAATATTTGGATCTATGAGAAAGTTTTGACCCAAAGATTTTTTAGGTAAAATCATAACTCAAATTTATTTAGGAAATAAATACAATTTAGTAAACTTTCTGGATTCGCTTTATTTTTTTTAATTAAATTTTTAGCTGTACCATGATCTGGTGATACTCTTATGTATCTTAATCCGAGAGTTATATTAATAGCGTCATACTTAAAAAAATTTTTAAAAGGAATTAATACTTGATCATGATACATACCAACAATAACATCATACTTTTTAAAGTCCTTATTAAAAAAACTATCAGCAGCAAATGGTCCACTTAATCTCATTTCTTTATTTAAAACTTTTATAGCTGGAATTATCTCTTTAATTTCCTCAGATTTTCTCATTAATTCACAATTATGAGGGTTTAAACCTAATACAGCAATTTTAGGTTTTGTTTTAAATATTTTTTTGTAAAAAGAGTTTAAAGTTTTAAGTTTCTTAATTATTAAATTTTTTTTTATTTTTTTTGATATCTCTTTGATTTTTATGTGTGTAGTGACTGGAACTACTGATAATTTATTGTTATGCAACATCATTACCTCGGTATCTTTTTTAATCTTTGATTTTTTTGCTATAAATTCTGTTACACCTGACATTTTATTGCCTGAAATCAAGTTCTTGTCGATAGCACAATTAATAAACCCATTGAATTTTTTTTCCATACAAAATCTATGTGCAAGATTCAAACATCCAATTACATATTTTGAAGAATTAAATTTAGACACTTTAAAGCAATTTTTATAACTTAATGGGAAATTTATAATTGAAATTTGTTTTTTATCCAATTTCGACTTTAAATTAAATACCTCGTTTAACTTAACTTTAATCTTAAGCTTTTTTGATTGTTCTAACAATAACTTATAATTTCCAATGACAAATATGTTTTTTTTATATTTGTCATTAATTCTATTCCAACACTTGAAAATAATTTCTGAATTAATACTGTTTGGGTCGCCAGCTACTATTAATATTTTTTTAATCATTTGAATTCTATCAATGTATTATTCTTTTTCTTTGAAATATGATTGTTAGAGTACATTGTCAAAAGATCATTTCTTTGCTTATTTATCAGGGAATTTTTTAGTTGATCTATATTAATTTTATCTTTTGTAGATACACTCCTTTTATTTTTTAATTTTAAAAAAATAACAGTATCAAGGTTAATTTCAATTTTATCATAATTTCCAATTTTTAAAGATTTGGTCAAATTTTTTATTTTTTCTGAGAGTCCGCCATAACTTATCCAACCTAAATCTCCACCATTCAACGATGAACTGGATACACTATATTTTGTAGCAGCATTTTCGAAACCGAATTTTTCAATATGATTTATAACCTCATTTAGAATTTTTTCTTTATCCTTTTTTTCAGGTATTTTAATTTCAATTTCAGCTAAATTAAATTCATTAATTTCTTCAGTGTTCTCAATAATATTATTGAGCTCATTTAAAATTTGATTTTCGTCTAAAGAAATTTTACTTGAATAAATTTTAAAAATTAAATTTTGCCAAATAAATTCAGTTTTTAGTTCACTTAAATACTGATCATAGTCTACTTGATTCACTAAAAAAATGTTTCTTAGGTCTGCGGTCTGAACGTTAAATCTAGAGGCAATTTTTTTGAGATGATTTTTAATTCTTAAATCGTTGTCACCCTCTTTAAAGTTGTAACGATTTATCTCCTCCACTTTTAGCTTTAAATTTATTAATGAATTAACAGATCTATTTTTAACAGAATTAATATTTTTTTGATTCAATTCCTCTCCTGCTAATAAAAGTGTAGTTTTAATTTTATTTTCTAATTCAAAATTAGTAATTATTTCATTTCCAACCTTTACTAATATTTTTGTATTTTTAGCCGCTAGGGAGGCACTGAGTATGAAAAAAATAATGTATGTGTTTACTAATAAAATTTTAAATAATTTCATATTAAAACTTAGGTGAAGCAATTTCTCCAAACGGACTTAATGTTATTTTAAACATTAAGGAATTTTCTGGTTCGAGTTCCGAGTCGTTATAAAACTCTCGTCTGTAAACTAATCCGGCTCTTAAACAATCATTAATATACTCGTAACTTAAATTATAATATTCTGACGAATTAGTTATCATATTTCTTTTATTATTAAATGATAATAAACCGTTTTCACCTTTTTTAAATTCAATAGATGATTTGAAATATTCTTTCTGATTGTCTACTTTGTCTTCTTCTAAATAATTTAGATTAAACTTGATGTTACTCAAAGAATACTTTGCAGTCGCTTCATTATAATTCATTTCATTAAAATTTTGATCTAATGAATAATTATAGTTGAAGTTAAAATTATCCTTAGAGAACCCAAAGTTACCAATAATATCTGAAAATCTTTTGTCCAAACTTGATGAGTCTGGCATATTTCTATTATTTTTCTTTTCGTTGATAATTTGACCTATAGAGAAATTTATATGACTTTCACCATCCATTTCGTAATCAAATCCATATGTCAAATTACTTCCACTTTCATAATTTGATGAGGAGTTCAACCTATTCAGTGAAAATATATTTTCTCTGTAAAGGCTATAATCACCTGTTTCTTTTCTCATGTGATTTGGAGAATATCTCAACAAAATTTTTGGTTTTAAAAGATGGTCAGTTCCATTTGCTTGTTCCTTGATTAAATTGAGATTAGCTAAATAACCCAATGAGCCGAATATTTCACTTGTAGTATCTTTTTTAAATTTTTCAACATTATTGATTTCATAATTAACATTTTTAAGGTTTAAAAGAACTTTTCCATCATAGGGTAATTTTGTAAACGATTTATCGTACTCCCAGTCAAAGTCATTTATAAAAAATTTTTCAGTTTTATTTGTATCATAATTTCTTACTTTAAAATTTGAGTTTAAATTTCCATTACCAAAATTTTCGTTGTATAGATTTTTATTAAAATTGATATCAGGTAAAATAAACTCGTATTTATCATTGTATGTGTCACTTAAATTTCTATACATACTTGATTTAAAAGCTAAGAAAAAATCTTTCTCATCATTATAATGATCAAAATTTACAAAATTTTCTAATGTATTAGTTTCGTAATCAACAAGCTCAGATTCTACTCTATACAATTTAAGATATTTTCTATTTGATACCTCCTGTAAGCTAATTTCTAAATTGTTTTCATTATTTTTTCCTGAAATAAAACTGTTAGTGAATTTTCCAAAAAAATGTGATTTGTCACCAGATTTTTTGGTACTAGTTGTTTTTTTATAACCTTCGGTATAACCAAAATCAAAAATTAAATTAGAATTTTTGAAAGCTTGACGGTATTCCCCTAGGTGTAAAGGATTTTCACTTGCAAATAACTTACTTTTAAAAGTAAAGTCTCTGTCGTTACTTATGGCCCAAAAATAAGGAAGCGATATCCCTGAGCCTAAATTTTTTGTATCTAAATAAGTCGGAACAAGTAGTCCGCTTCGCCTTTTAACAGTGGGGTCAGGATGCGCCAATTTGGGAAAATAAAAGATTGGTATATTGTAAACTTTAATTACTGCATTATCATAATAAATAGTCTTCTTAATATTATCATGCTTCATTGAAGTTGCACTTAATTGCCATGGAGGACATTTATCATTTGCTCTGTAATCACACATAGTAAATGTGCTCTTAAAAAAATTTGTATCGTTTTCTTTTATGCTTATAGAATTAGAAAAAATTCTAGGTTTATTATTTTTGTTAACTTTTAAACTTTTATCATTTAAGTATGCTTTAGAATCAGAGCCTATTAATTCCTTTTTCTTTTCATTAATATATATTTGAGTAAATTCATAATAATTATCGGATTTATCTACGACTTTTATTTTTCCAATAGATTTAAAAATATTTTTGTTTAAAGTATAATGAAAATTTTCTAAATATATTTTATTTTTCTGGTTATCTAAAATTGTAGAGGATTTATCTGAATAAGCGATATTTTTATTTTTATCCAATCTCAAATCCTCAGTCTCAACAAAATAACCTTCTGATGTTAAAATTGTTGCTTTACCAATAATTTCCAAATTTTTTTTTTCATTATTATAAATGGCATTATCAGTTTCTATAGTGTTTCCAAAATCATCTTTAATTACCACCTCATTTTTAAACGTTGAAATTTGATTTTTTTTATCTATAGAAATATTTTTTGCACTTATATCTAACTCATTAGCTGAAGCTAAGCTTTTAAAAAGTAATAAAATTATAAATATTAAAATACTATTTTTCATTTATTTGCAATATACCTATTGAACTAAACATACCAATAACTAAGATTGGTATCCAAGTTGCCAGAGTTAAAGAAATTCGATTAGTTTGTCCAATGGCTACAGATAAATCTTTTAAATAATAAATTAAAACACAAGTAATTATACCAACAAATATTACTCTCACATTATTAGACTTTTTTAATGTTCCCATTACAAGAGTAGCTGCTAATGCTGTCATAATGAATAGAAAAAAAGGCATTGAAAGCATCGAGTGCAAGCTTTGATTAAGGAAAATCTTTGTATAACCTTGATTTATCAATTTATTATAATTTATAATTAAATCAACAAATGACAATGTCTCTAATTTTTTGAACAAATTAATAATTTTATTATAAGTATATATTGAACTTATTCTTTTATTTTCTAAATTTACTTCATCTTGATCAAAATTATTAATTTTTAAAATTGTAACATCATTTAAAATCCATTCATTTTTCTCAATATTTGCATATTTTGAAAAAATTCTTTCATTAAGATTATGATTTTCATCGATGTTAAAAATTGTAATATCTTTTAATGTTTTTCCCTCATATTTAGAAGCTGTTATTATTCTATGACCTTTTTCTAAATTTTCTCTAATCCATAGTCCATTATTATTGAAAGTTACTAAATGGTCTATATCTCTAGAATAGTTTGATTTAGTTTTTTCATAATATTTTGACATTGCCGATGTAAATGGATTTACAAAGAATAGTATTAACCATCCAAGAATAAAAGATGTGAAGGCAAGAATAATGAATATCTTAAAATTTGAATATCCAAATACCTTCATAGTAAGCAAGTCTTTATTGTTTCTAATATCAACAATAAATTTCATACTGGTAATAAAAATTATAAAAGGCATTAAATTTACCATCATACCTGGAATGTAAATACTTGTCATAATTAATGGAGTAAAAATCGATACATCGAGATTTTTAAAGAATTCAATCTCTTCAAATAGATTTAAAATTATTCCAAATGTATAAAAAAATAAAAAAACTTTTAAAAAATTTTTTATATATCCATTCAAAAGATAATTTAAAATAACTCTATTCATTTATCTTTGCCTCTTGATTTAATTTCAATTTGAGAAAAAAATAAATTAAAAATGTTATAGCTATAGGGGATAGAACAAATATATTTGTTATAATATTATTGATCCCAGTGTATCTGATAAATAATTCCGCGTATAAGAGCACTAAAAAAGAGTAAGCAAAGATACTTATTTTATTGTAATAAAATCTTTTTCTAGTTTTAATTAATAATAGAGATGAAATTAATGCGATAGTAGGTATAAATAATGGTAATATAATACGTCTATTTAAAGTAGGATAAATTTCTTTTTTAAAATTTCCTGCACAATTAGGGTCATCAAAATAATTATTATTAGCACATCCAATTAATTTAAAAGTAGAAGTTTCTTGTATTTTAGGTTTTTTTATTGTCGTATTTTGTAAATTTTTCAAATCTATATCTAACTGCTCAAATTTTATTAAATCATTTTTGTTATTAATTTTATCCGAAGAGATTATTATTCCATTAAAAAGAATCATTTTCTTTTCTTCAACTATTCCAGTTTTGGCAATAATTGTAGAAGAAGATTTATTATTTTTTTTAGCTTTAATATTTTTTAAAATATTCAAATTATCGTGTATAAAGATATTCTTTAATTGGTTTTCAAATTTATCATCAACTATAAACGTAAGTCCTTTGAATGAGTCACTGAATTGCTGAATTTTTACTGTAGGTAAAAAAGAAGTAATTTCTTCCTTGCCTAAAAGTTTTCTTGATTTATTTAAAGCTGTTGGAGTGATAAAAACTGAAAAAATTATATGAAAAATAGATACAAGCACTGAAATAAGAAAAAAAAGATGTACTACTTGAATCTTCTTTACACCAGATGTCCATAATATAATAAATTCATTCTCTTGCATTTGACGAATTATAAAAATTGTCAAAGCTAATAAAAAAGATAGTGGAATAAATTTGTTTAATATTCCAAATAAATTCAAAAAAGAATATTGAAAATAAGTTAAAACTGGATAACCACTTTCTACAATTAAATCTAAAAAATTTACAGCCCTTACTGTCCAGGCAATTACAGCTAAACTAAACAAAATAGTTAAAAATAATTTAAAAATTTCTACAATGTAATTATGGTAAATTTTGTTTTGAAGCATATATATTTTGTATATATTTAATTTATCCAATTAATAAATTCAACTTAAGAGTGAACAGTGATGAATTAATCGTTGAAATATGATATATTTGAACATATATACCAATCAAAATTTAGGAAATTAAAAATATGTCGTTAAGCATCAGTTATTTGAGCAATTCAAGCAAGAATATTTCATCAAATCTTGTTTTGTTTGTTAATGAGAAATTCTCTACAAACAATTTCAATACGTATGTATCTAAATCTGAACTTATTTATATAAATGATTTACTAAAAAACATTGATCCAAAGAAAAATATTTTTACTTTTGAACTTAATGCTAAAAAAAAGATTATTTTAATTTCTATTAAAAAAGACTTAAATAGGTTCAAAATTGAAAATTTAGGTGCAGAGTTTTACGAGAAGATAAATAAAAACAAAAATGATGAATATTTTATAAATTCAGATAGCATTGAGTCAAGGCATAAAAATTTCATAGGTTATTTTCTTCATGGTTTAAAATTAAAATCTTACAAGTTCAATAAATACAAATCAAAAAAAGAGAATAGATTAATTTCTATTAAAGTTTTAGGAAAAAAAAATACGGTTTCAAATAAAGATAAAGTTAAATTTAAAGCCCTAGAAGAAGGTACTTTTTTTGCTAGAGATTTAGTTTCTGAACCTGGAAATATTTTACATCCAGATGAGTATGCTAAAAGAATAACAGCTCTTAAAAAAGATGGTTTAAAAGTTACGATTTATGATAAAAAAAAATTAAAACAACTTGGAATGAATGCTTTATTAGGTGTTGGACAAGGTAGTGTTCGAGGGTCTTACCTAGCAATCATGGAGTGGAATGGGGCGAAAAACAATTCTAAGCCTTTAGCATTTGTGGGTAAAGGGGTATGTTTTGATACTGGAGGATACTCTTTGAAACCTGCAAAATTTATGGAGGACATGACTTACGATATGGCTGGTTCAGCAGCAGTTGTGGGATTAATGAAAAATTTAGCGCTTCGAAAGGCGAGAATAAATGCTGTAGGAATAGTAGGCTTAGTTGAAAATATGGTAAGTGGAAATGCTCAAAGACCAGGGGATATTGTTAAATCTTACAGCGGTAAATCTATTGAAGTTTTAAATACAGACGCTGAAGGCAGACTTGTTTTAGCTGACGCAATAACTTTTACGGAAAGAAAATTTAAACCAAAATTTATTATCGATCTTGCTACTCTTACAGGAGCAATCATAGTTTCACTTGGATCAGAATATGCTGGGCTTTTTTCTAATGATGACAAACTTTCAAAACAAATTTTTAGCGCTGGTGAGGCGGTAGAGGAAAAAGTTTGGAGAATGCCTTTACATAAAAATTATGATAAACTGATGAATTCAAAAAATGCTGATATGCAAAATATAAATTATGTAGGTGGAGCAGGTTCAACGACAGCAGCTCAATTTTTACAGAGATTTATTTTAAACAACACTCCATGGGCTCATTTAGATATTGCTGGAATGGCTTTTTCAAAATATGGTGGAGCGTTAAATTCTGGCGGGGCTACAGGGTTCGGCGTTAGATTGCTGAACGAATTGATTGAAGAAAATTATGAATAATATTGAACAAACTTTATCAATTATAAAGCCAGATGCTGTAGAGAGAAACTTAGCCGATGATATCAAGGACATTTTTAAAAAAAATAACCTAAATATTATAGATGCTAAAAAGATTCATATTACAAAAGATGAAGCGTCAGAGTTTTATAAAGTTCATCAATCTAAACCATTTTTTAATGATTTGTGTACATATTTATCCTCTGGCCCAATAGTAGTTATGATATTGGAAGGGAAGGATGCAATTAAAAACTATAGAAAAATCATGGGAGCAACTGATCCCAAAAAAGCTGATGAAAACACAATAAGAAGATTATTTGGTATTTCAATCGATAAAAACTCTGTACACGGTTCGGATTCTACTGAGAATGCAAAAAAAGAAATCGATTTTTTTTTTAAAAATTAGCTATTTCTATACATTTTTATAATTGCCTCAGGATAAGCAATATACTCTAATTTTTGCGTTTTAGACTTAAGTATATTTTCATTGTAACTTTCTTTGATAAAAAATTTTTTTTTTAATATTATCTGACCGCTATCTAATTTTTCATTTACATAATGAACAGTACAGCCTGTCTTTTTTTCTTTAAATTTTAGAACTTTAGAGTAAGTGTTTAGGCCTTTAAATTTTGGCAATAAAGACGGATGAATATTTATAATTTTTTTACCGTAGCCTAATAAAAATTTTTTTGAAACAATTTTCATATAACCTGCTAAACAGATTAAAGAAATGTTATAATCTCTCAAAACGTTTATCAATTTTGTTTCAAATATTCGTGAGTTAGTATTTACTATTCTATAAGGGATTGAATTTTTTTTAGCAAATATTATACCTAAAGAGTTTTTATCATTTGAAACTACTAATTTGATATTTATTGGAAAATTGTATTCTCTTGATCTTTTAATTAGATTTCTTAGATTTGTTCCTTTTCCCGAAATAAAAACACAAGCATTTTTTTTTACCATTTTAAATTTTTTGACAAATTTACTTTTCTTTTTGTTTTCAAGATATGGCCTATTTCATAAGGAGCAAAATCTTTATTAAAAAATTTTTTTATTTTATTAAGATTTTTTCTTGGAGCTATCAAACAAAAACCAACTCCACAATTAAATGTCCTCATCATTTCTTTATCAGAAATATTTCTTTTTTTTAACCACTTGAATATTTTTTTTATTTTTATTTTTGATAGATCTATTTTAACAGAATATTTATCTGGGACTGACCTCAATAAATTTTCAATTAATCCACCTCCTGTAATATGAGCTGCTGAATGAATAAGATTATTTTCAGTTAATTTCAAAATCTCATTTGAATAAATTTTTGTCGGTTTTAAAAGTTCTTTTTTGAAACTTTTAGAAATTTTATTATTTTTTAAAATTGATCTAACTAAAGAATATCCATTAGAATGAATACCACTTGACGGAACTGCTATGATCAAATCTTTATTTTTTACATTTTTTTTAGAGAGAATTTTTTTCTTGGAGACAATACCAACACTGAAACCAGCAATGTCAAATTTATCTTTTGAGTATATTCCAGGCATCTCTGCGGTTTCACCACCTAACAATTTACAGTTTGATAACTCACATCCCTTAAAAATTCCTTTTAAAATTTTTTTTGTTTTTTCTAAGTTTAATTTTCCCACAGCAATGTAGTCTAAAAAAAATAAAGGTTTTGCACCCTGAACAATTAAATCATTAACGCACATTGCCACTAAATCTATTCCTATTGTATCAAGAACATTAAACTTTTGTGCGAGATCAATTTTTGTGCCTACTCCATCTGTGCAAGAAACAATAACAGGATCTTTAATTTTAATTTTACTTATATCAAAAGTTGAACCAAAAGCCCCTATATTTTCTGGATTAAACGTTTTATCCGTT
>MDSW01059123.1_pt1 | contig 15809 bp, 17 predicted proteins | sample 811171 | NCBI WGS metagenome assembly MDSW01 (sample SAMN05326641, study PRJNA326480) | marine metagenome | isolation source: seawater | place: Atlantic Ocean: North West | collected 2012
AGTCGATCTATCAACCATCTGAGGGTGGTATCAGATTGATGGGGTGAAGGTGCCCCATCAACCATTAAATCCGTATACCCTTTGTATTTATAGTGGTTTTGATTTCGGAGCCAGGGCTAACGCCCGAGTTTCTTCGCAGACTGCCCTGCAATACCAAAGTGCTGCTTGGGCATTTCGGTGATCATCACTCGTATCCGCTCCATAGGTGCATCCAGGGAGCGGGCCATGGCTTCGCTCACTTCCCGGATCAGCGTTTCCTTTTGCTCATCACTGCGGCCTTCAATGATATAAAGCTGTGCAATCGGCATAACTTCTCCTTATTCGCTGCGAACCGGTAGGCTGCCAAATCCCTTACAATGACCGGTGACATTGTCACCGGTCATTGTGGTGGAGGCACCCGCCTCGCGGGCTTGGTTTATCAGGTCAAAACACTGAGGAACCGCTCATTCAGCACCCGGTCGTGGTAGAAAATGGCCTTGCCCAGCTCATCCGCATCCCAGGTCACTGGCTCATGATCCGGGTAGTGATAATCGCCACCTGCGAACACTTCATTCCGGTTGCCGGAAGGATCAAAGAAGTAAATGGTCTGGCCGTGGGTGAGGCCATGACGGGTTGGACCGATATCGATGGAGGTATCGGTCATGGACAGCAAATCTGCGGCCTTGAGAACATCCTGCCAGGTTTCCAGGAAGAACGACGCATGGTGGAACTTGGCCGGTTCTTCGTGGTGAATAAATGCGATATCGTGAGCCTTCATACTGGCGGTCAGGAACTGCGCAACCCGCTTGCCATCTGGCGCCATAACCTGCTCGGCCAGTTCAAAACCAAGCACATCACGGAATAAGTCCAGAGTTTCATCAAGGTTTGGCCCATAGAGCAGGCAGTGGTCAAAGCGCGTTGCTTTCATGCCCTCCAGCCCCATTGGCCATGCCTCCGGGTTATGGTTGCTAACACCCCATTTGCCCGTTTGCTTTTTGGTAGCGAAGATTTCAAAGGCGTGGCCAGTAGGTGCAACAAACCTTACCCGACGGCCACAATCCTTGAGCTCACCTTCAGGAACATCCTCAACCTCACAGCCAAACTCAACGAGCTCGCCACGCAGTTGATCAACCACTTCCTCGCTCAAGCATTTGAACCCCATGAAATCCATGCCAGGCTCATCTGCTTGTCTAAGTACGACGGAGAACTTATCCACTTCCGTCCAGCCCTTGAGATACACACGGCCCTGGTCATCACGATCCATCTCGATCAAACCCAAAAGGTCCTTATAGTGTTTGACGGCTTCATCCATATCGAGAACACGGATCTGGACGTGACCGGGACGCATTACACCCTTTCTCATAATAATTACCTCATTGCTCTTGTTGTTGTGTACTTGTCGTTGAGTGCTCATTCTCAAGCCTGGCCGCAGGTTGCTGCGGCCAGCATTCAATAATCAGATCGGTTAATGGGTAGATGCGACAAGCCAGCACCTCACCCTTATCAAGTGCTTCCGGGGGCACATGCACCCGGCTCATCTTTCCACATGAATAGTCGCCGCTCAGTACCGTGACCTTGCAGAAGCCACAGCCACCGCCTCTGCAGCCTACCGGCACGCACTTCAGCCCCTGCTGCTCCATGGCCTTGAGAACACTCTGACCCGCCGTGCAGAGAAACGATTGTCCGCTGCATTCTTCGGTTATCTGATATGACTCCCCCATAGCGCAGCCTCTTTAAATCGTGGATTCAACAATCAGTTTTATTGACCACTAAAAAAAACCTAAAAACCTTCCAGCTCTTTACTTTTCGCAGACAGCATATTTCCGAGAACAACTTGCCAATCGCTTTTCATATCGAGCCGGCTTACTAGCCAAAGCTCAGCCATAAGCGTATCCGATGCGTCATAAACACAAGACATATCCGGATAGCAATGAGCCAAAAACTTCGGGAGTATCGCAAGGCCGGCGCCTTTATCACAAAATCCAGCGCAAGACTCCAAATCATCACACACAATCTTTATTCTTCCATAAAAGCCAAGCTGTTCCCAATCTAACAAACCAAAAACAAAATCATGAGTCTTATATGAGAAACCAATGCCCGTCTTTATAAGATCGGAATTATCTCTTAGCCCGCCCTTACCAAATTCACTCACAACATCATCTATATATGAAGCAGCACCAAAAACCCCGAGACCGAACGTACCAAGCCGCTTTATCTTTAAACTATTCATATTGGAAATGGGACGCGCCAACCGTATTGCAAAATCGAAACCCTCACGCTCCAAGTCAACAAATCGCGCATCACTAGAAATATCGAATGTAAACTCTGGGTAGATTTTTCTAAATTCTATCAGCACATCTGAAAACTGATTCAATAGTACAAAGGGGATAGAAACTTTAATCACTCCACCCTTATCCCCCGGAGTCACACCAAAGAAAAGACGCGTTGCGCTTTCCATATCTACTGCAGCTTTTAGCACATCTTCCGTCCCTGGCGCCAAAGCCCACCGATTATTTTCTCTAACGAATAACGAATATCCTAAAAAGGCCTCTAAACTTTGTATCTTTCTTCGTAACGTAGAACCGTCGATCCCTAGGCTTTCGGCAGCGGCCTGATAGTCCCGCTCTCTATATAGGGCCAAAAATGCCTTAACATTATCCCAATTAGCGCTGTCATAACTCAGATTTTGAGGCATAGCACCCCTCACTTGGCTTTATTCGTCAAAAGATATCTCTATAAACCTTGACTTGGGCTTAGAGCGACACGCTAATATCCAGCCATCCTCTTCATCAGAGGGATCCAAAACCGTATTTTCCTCCAGAACTACATCGCCACTTAGCAGACTACACATGCAGGATCCACAATTTCCTGCACCACAGGAATTGGGCACGTTAACTCCGGCATTTATTATCTCTTTTAAAATAAAGTTATCTTCAGAGCACATAACTTCTGTCCGACTGCCATTTAAAAGAACAGAAACGGCAAAATTCTTTTCTTTGCTTTCATTTTTATCGCCATTATCATCAGAAACACTCCCAGCAAAAGACTCCTTGGTTATCAGTCCAGGTGGGACTTTAGACTCGATCAAAAAATTCTCTACACCTCCCATGAAGGGGGCAGGTCCACATAAAAAATATTCAACCTCGGAAGTATCGTCAACATATTGTTCAAACGCACTCGATGTCGGGATGCCCTTCTCATCATCTGACCAGAATTCAATGTCAAATCGCTCTGGATGAGCCAAAGAGAGCTCCTTCAACTCTTCACGAAATATAACAGAATCCTTAGATGAGTTAGCATAAAACAATTTCATCCTATTGTTATATTTAATTAGTGCTGTTTTTATAATAGAAATAACAGGAGTTATACCACTACCCCCTGCAAAAAAAATAAAGTCTCTTTCCCAGTTCTGCGGGTAAAACTCGCCCGCAGGAGGGAGTGTCTCGACCAAATCGCCAACATTAACATTATCACACAGCCAGTTCGACCCTCTACCGCCATTTTCTCGCTTGACCGTGATCTTAAAGTCCTCATTGGCCGCAGCCGCAGAAGATAATGAGTAAGATCGGAATAATAGACTTTTACCAGTACGAATTTTTATTGGTAGGTACTTGCCTGGCACGTGCTCAGGAGGAACCTCGCACAAAGGCTTTAATACAAATGAAAACGACTCCTTCGTTTCCGCTATCTTATTAATAACTCGAAACTTTAATATATTCATTTAAGACCTACTATAGAAAAAAGGAATTATTGCCTTGCGGCGAAAGGCAGTCGTTCAAATTTATCTGCTTCATCTTTATTTTCAGCTCATCATTATCCTTAATAATTACATAACCATACCAACCACTTAAAACTTGAGACTTGCCATCTCGGCTTTCAAACACAATAAAGCTTGTTCTAACCAAAAACCCCTCGCTTGACCCCGGTACCTTCCATATTTCTGGAATCCCAGTTACCCTACTAGTGCTCGAGATCGGTATCTGCGAATACGCGAAACCTGTTTGTATCCTTACAATTCTGTCCTTAAGCCGTCTGATATCGTGAAACTCCAGGGTGACTTCCTCAGCAGGTGACTCAGCAGGAGAGCTCCCAGGAATCCAGTAGCAACCACTTTCAAGGAACAGTGAAAGCCATTCATCAAAGCTCTGCTGGTCTAAAAGCCGGGCTTCTTTTGCCACTAACATTTCTATCTTATTGTCGTGTATAGGATCTCCAAGATTCGAAATGTTCCAGAAAAGATCAGAGTAGCTCTTAACTTCTTTGTAATAAGAGAGATCCACCACGCTTGAATCCGCAATTTTCATAGGAAGTTCACTATTATTAGTCATTTTATACCTCCAAGTTTTCGCTATCAGGTTCCACATTCATTAGTCGCTTCCAGGTATCAAAATAACTACGACTATGAATTTCAGACGTCGGTTTGTTCGTCAAAACATTATCGTAGCCAGCACCTTCTGTATCACTCATGTGTCGACTGATATCAACCCATTCAATCTCCGGCATAGATTCAAGACCTTCTTGGCAGGACTCAAAATTTGCCGCATCATCGACCTCACCCATAATTGGAAAATCTTCTTGGGTGCGCATCCGAATAGCATTTAGCTCTTCATCCTCATCATCAAGTAAAGTTGCATACCAATGTAAAACCGTTTTATTAACCGAGAGTGGATCGATTACTTGAATTTGGTTTCCGATCAACAGCAAGTTAGGGAATATACTTAAATTCATACCCGCTCCAACTGCCATATCCAAAGTCTTTTCTGGTTCGCTATGATGGCTTCGGACGTTACTTTCGAAACTTTCCCGTCCGGGTTGAGGGCGTTGTTGATTCCATGCGGAGGTTTTATACATCTCAGGCCGCTGATCTATTACTGAGTGGCCATTTCCCAATGAATAAGCCTTCATTTCGGTCTCATCAGCGCTCCCAAAATACTGCATATCTCCGCCACCGTGTCTAAGCGTGGTCATCTGTATTAGAGATTGGTGGGAGAACGGAACGTGATATCCATCCCCGGCATTGTCAAAAATCAATTTCCAATTGCAGTGGATTTCATAACGTTGAACTGAGTTAGAAACCCTTATGTCACCACCTTGATTTAGCCATTCATCAAGGTACTTACGAGCGTTTCCGAGATGTTCTTCTAGACTAACAGCACTTTCATTACCAGATCCGAATATAAAACCTCTATAACTTTCAACTCTAGGAAGTGCTGTCATAGAAAAACTGTCTTTATCGAAGCAATCTCCATAAGCATCCTGTCCTGGGATGACAAATGCTTTCCCGGAGTTTTTGAATTTCCAGCCATGGTAAGGACAAGTAAATGTCTTTGAGTTTCCGGAACTGTTTCGGCAGACTTTTGCGCCTCTATGGGGGCATCGGTTCAATAGTACTTGAAAATCATCATCACCCTTTCTCACAACTATCAAAGGTCGCCCACCAACTCGAATGGTCTGAAAGTCGTTAACATTTGGAATTTGACTTTCATGCAGCAAGAACACCCAGTTAGCTCTGAATATATTCTCCATTTCCGCATCATATATTTCAGAATCAGTATAAACTGACCTATGTACACGTCCCGGCTGGATAAGCTTGTTTATATTTTTCATGCATCACCTCAAAGGTTCTGGAAGTCAACATTCTTGTGCAAAACGTCCTTTATCAACTGCCGTATTGATTCAGGAGGTTCGTAACCCTTTAATTCTTTATTGAATCCATGGACTTGGTCTTCTTGCAGATTTCCGTCTTCGAGGTGAACTTTTAAGAATTTGTTCTCAACTGTATCTCTGCTTAATTCCGGGTGCCCCTGAAACCCAATAACATGGCTTCCAAAACTGAATATTTCCACTTCAGTGGATTCTGAATTTCCGAGTAAAACTGCTCCTGGAGGGCATTCAAGTACACATTCCCCATGACTCTCAACAAGTTTGACATTTGTTTCGGTGACTCCAATTTTGCCATTCACATCATTCAAAAACCTTATCTCGTCAACCCCAAATCTAAATTGTTGGCTAGGATTCAGACCCACGACCCCTCCAAGCGCCACTGCGAGCGCTTGGCAGCCAAAACAGATACCTACGATGGGTTTCCTTTGATCATATGCAGTTCGAATAAATTGAAACAATCCCGAGAACCGATTTCGGTCCTCATTTACTGAATACTCGCTCCCACTTACAACAAACCCATCATAATTATCAATGATATTGCTTAGATCTGAAAATCCACTTATAACATCCCATTCGGAATCTTCTGTTTTAAAAGCGCTTATCATTTCTTCCCTATAGACATTGCGCTCCTCTTCAGAGCACCACAATAACGCGAAACGTTTAGACATATTAGACACTCGACATTACAGCAAATTGAAATATTCTTTGTGTTCCCACTCGGTCACAGGGCCTTCCGGCTTAGCAGCCTCTTCTCCTTCGGCCGTTATAAACCTTGACCATTCATGCCTTCTTAGCTGGAGCCAGTAATTGATAAAGGTCTCCCCGAAACATGCATTGAAGAGCTCAGAGTTTTCTAGGTCATCAAGCGCCTCAGCCAAAGTAGCAGGCAAAAGCGGTACTTGAGCGTCATAGGGAGACTCTTGAAGCTCTCCGGGATCCTTACTATTTTTGATGCCATCAAGTCCGGAGACAATTTGTGAGGCCATATACAGATAAGGATTGGCGGCTGGTTCGCCGATACGATTTTCTACGCGGCTTGCTGGATCCCCCGTGCCCGAAATTACCCGAATCATTGCTGCCCTGTTATCTTTTGCCCATGCTTTTCGGTCGGGCGAAAGCATGTAGGGTTGTCGTCTGCGATACCCGTTTACAGTTGGTGTTGTGAAACTGGAAGCGGCACTGCCATTTGCGAGCAACCCCCCAGCATAAGCACGGCCCAGCGGAGACAGGACTTCTCCCTCTGTGGGTATAAAAAGGTTTTCTCCAGTATGGCTATCCACTAGTGATTGATGCATGTGCCAGCCGGAAGCAATGAACCCATTAATCGCCGGCTTGCACATAAATGTTGCGTGATAATCATGTCGAGAACATATTTGCTTGATCGCTGATTTTATAAGCAACACTGCATCAGCTGCTTGCAGCCCTTCCATGACATCGAACGTGGTTTCCATTTGGCTTGGAGCCAACTCATCTTCTAGAGAGCGTAAAGGTAGGTCCAGCTCGAGAAGTCCTTTTCGAACTTTCGAAACAATGTCATCCACTTGATCTAAGTGCTGCTCAAGCAGATAGGAATACCCTTGGGCTACAGGCTGTACCTTGATAGCTTCAGGCTGAATACCAGGTGCGCCTAAATCATCTGGGTCAAGTGAGCGGTCGACGATTTTTGTCAGGTACCACTCGAGCTCAATGCCACATTTAAACTTAAACCCTTCATTACTTAACGCTGTAAGGGACTGTTTCATGATTCCACGGGGGCACAGAGGAAATGGTTCGCCTGACTTCCAATGCAGGTCTGCTATCATCCACCCGGTTTTATCAGCCCAAGGCAATACTTTAAAAGTGGTTGGGTCGGGAACCATCACAACACTTGGGCTGCCACTCAACTCCTCAATCCCGAATCCTCCACCGGGTGTGAACGGATTGAAAACAAAAGAGCTGACCAAATCAAAGTAGAAAGGAGCCATCGCTATTTCTGACCCTTCTGAGAATGCCGCCTTGAGGGCTGCTACCGACAGCGCCTTACCTCGCACGAGACCATACTGATCAGCCCAGGAGAGCCTAATTACTTCAAGCCCTAAAGCATCTACTTCTGCCAGAACTTTATCTGCAGCATCTCGCTGCTTATCTGTCCAAAGATTATTTTTCGTTATAAAATCGAATTTCTCACTCATGGGACATTCCTTTTTATGATTTTTCGAGCACTTGTTGACGCATGTTAATATTTCGACATTAGTTAGTTTTTACACCCCGTTCAATAACATCTGTGCAAAACCGTTTTGCAAAAATGTCGTACGGGGAAGAGGATTGGATCTGCTGGGTTCGAAAGTGCAGTTCTTTTCTCGGCTTAGCAGAGTTCGCTGTATCGAAATCTACGGATTTATATATGCAAATGAGGTTAGCTCTGAAGACAGTCTGGGCAGGTCAGCACTCAAACGGTCCGCAAGTGGCGCAAACGCCACAGTGAGGGGGAGGGCTTGAGGGACGCCATGATGCGCTGCGACCCGGCCAGCCACGGAAACTGAATGGCAAAACCGTTAAGAAGATTTTGGATGATACTGTTCATATAGTTCCGAAAGTGGCCACACATTGGAGCATCAGCCTCATGGCTGAGCATGCCGGCGTAACGCGTTGGCAAGTGCATCAGATCTGGAAAGCCGCAGATTTGAAGCCCGACCGGCTCAGAACATTCAAGATCAGCAACGCTCCCCTCTTCGCTGAGAAGGTATGCGATGTTGTTGGGCTTTATGTGAATCCCTTGGATAATGCACTGGTGCTGTCTGTTGACGAAAAGACTCAGATTCAGGCTCTTGATCGGACCCAGCCAAAATTACAGCTTCGCCCTGGGCACGTTGAGCGTCGTACACATGACTACAAGCGTCATGGCACAATCAGCCTGTACGCTGCATTCAATACGCTGACGGGCCAGGTGATTGGTCGAATTACTCAGTGCCACCGGGCCAAGGAGTTTTTAGACTTTTTGCGCCAGGTCGACCGAGAAACGCCGAAGGATCTGGGTCCGCATTTCACGCCCACGAGCGCGTCATTGTTAAATGCGGTCGTAGGCTGGTTCGGTCTACTGGAAGTAAGCGTTCATTCCAGGACACCCTGCCACCCCGCTGAATTCCGCCCTACAGTAACCTCTCACTCATCAACACGAGGTTACCCCCATGAGAAAACACCGCACCCCCAAGCAGTGGCAGGCCCTGCTTGATCAGCAGCGTGACAGTGGTTTATCAGCACCACAGTTTTGTCAGCGAGAGGCCATTGGCTATGCCAGTTTCTGCAACTGGCGCAAGCGCCTGTCAGTTGAACCGGAGAGCGAGACGTCCCACTCTGACAATGCCGGCTTTCTGGATGTGTCCTCATTGATGGGCGCTTCCGCTGGGCCGGGCTGGAATATTGTGTTGAGTCTGGGCAACGGCGTGGAGTTGCGGCTGAGCCAGAACGGATGATCGGTCTGGATAGCCAGGCCCGGATCTGGCTGTGCACGGAACCCACCGACATGCGCAAATCCTTCCGGGGCCTGAGTGCCCTGGTGCGGAATCAGTTGAAGCAGAACCCGCTCAGCGGCCAGTATTTTGTTTTCGTCAATCGCCGCAAGACCCAGATGAAAATGCTGTACTTCACGCCTACCGGGTACTGTTTGTGGGCCAAGCGCCTGGAGCAAGGGCAGTTCCGGGTGCGCCCCTCGTCCTCTGGCCAACGGGCCCTGACCCTGACGGATTTACAGCTACTGACTGACGGTATTGAAGTGCAAAAATACCGTCAGTTCAAGCGTTTTAGAGGGGTATAAAACGCGAGCTTCCGGTATAATATCGGTCATGAATTCAAGGGCTTCCGCTCCCCATTCCAACACACCTTCCTCCTCGGCTCTGGCCGAAGAGAACGCCATGTTGCGGGCGCAGCTGGATGCTCAGGCAGACGCGATTCGACAGTTGACCCGTCAGTTGGACTGGTTCAAAAAGCGGCTGTTCGGCCCCAAATCCGAGAAGCAGGTCTATGACCTGCCGGGCCAGGATGATTTGTTCCAGCCCAAAGACGCACCTGCTCCGGAGAAGCCTGCCGATGAAGAAAAGCGCACCATCAAAGCCTATCAACGTGGTACCGGTCAAAAACAGCGGGACGACGATTGCCTGAATGACACCGGTCTGCGCTTTACCGCCGATGTGCCCGTGGAAGTGATTGAACACCTGCCGCCGGAGCTGACTGGCCCGCAGGCCGATCAGTACGACATCCTTGGCACCAAAACCACCTACCGACTGGCCCAGTGGGCGTCCAGCTATGTGGTGCTGAAAATCGAACGCCCGGTGTTCCGGCGCAAGGGCAGCGAGAAGCCCATCACCACACCGGCTCCGTTCAACGTATTGGATAACAGCTTGGCCGACGTCAGCCTGTTGGCGGGTTTGCTGGTAGACAAGTTCCAGTTCCATCTGCCGTTGTATCGCCAATACCAGCGCATCCAGCAGGCCGGTGTCACCGTCAGTCGAAGCACCCTGACCAACCTGGTCAAGCGCGCCATTGACCTGTTGCGCCCCATTGTGGATGCCCAGACCGACAACGTTCTGAGAAGCCGAGTGCTGGCGATGGACGAAACACCCATCAAGGCTGGCCACCAGGGCCGTGCCGGCCCGCAAAAAGGCAAAATGAAGTCCGGCTGGTTCTGGCCACTGTACGGCGATGCCGACGAAGTGGTGTTCACCTACTCGAACAGCCGAGGGCGCGCCCATATCGAACAGGTTCTGAACGATCAGTTCAGCGGCACCCTGATCAGTGACGGTTACGCGGCTTATGCCCGCTATGCCGCCACACAACAAAACATCACCCACGCCCAATGCTGGGTGCACAGTCGCCGTTACTTTATTGAGGCACAGAAGGAGCATCCTGAGAAAGCGACGGAGGCTCTGCAACAGATTGCGAAGCTGTACCAGAACGAAGAAGCTATCAAAACCCAAGGCTTGGCTGGCGAGAAGAAACGCCAGTACCGGCTGAACCACTCGAAACCGGTGGTCAGTGACTTCTTCCAATGGTGCCGGGATCAACTGGAACACGGCGGCCTGCTGCCCAGTGATCCACTGACCAAAGCCCTGAACTACGTGCTCAGCCGGGAAGCCAGTCTGACCGTGTTCCTGGAAGATCCGGATGTGCAGCCGGACACCAATCACTTGGAACGGGCCTTGCGGCCCATTCCAATGGGTAAGAAAAACTGGATGTTCTGCTGGACCGAACTGGGTGCGGAGCACCTTGGCATCATCCAGAGTCTGATCGCCACCTGCAAACTGCACGGCTTGAACCCGTACACTTATCTGGTGGATGTACTGCAACGCATCAGCCGACATCCGGCCCGCGACGTAGTGGATCTGACACCGCGACTCTGGAAAACCCGGTTCGCAAACCAACCGTTACGCTCGCTGATCGACCCACGTCACCCAGATCGACAGAGTCCACAGCCGGAGGCCACCGTCCATGCGCATTGACGACATGAGCATTGATCAACTGCTGGAACTGAACAAATACATCTGCCGGCGCATCGATGAGTTGCAAGATCGGGAAAACCTGCAGGCTCTGAGTCAACTGCGGGTTGGTCTGAAAGTGACCTTCGAAGGTCGGGAGGGTCCGGTGCTGGGGATAGTTACCAAGATCAACCGCAAGAGTGTGATCGTGTTAGGTGACGATGGTGCCCGGCAATACAAGATCTCACCGGGCTTATTACGACCGCTTCGAGATGTGAAGTAAGTCAACTACGTCGCGGAATGAACGCTTACTACTGGAACGACGAGCACTTTATCGAGGTGTTTTCAGCAGCGTCGGCGATTTGAAGTCTGATCGAGTAGGAGGGGGAGTTACCTCCCCCGTCCTCTCACACCACCGGGCATACGGTTCCGTACCACGGCGGTTCACGGCCGGCACTGAAGCCGAACCATCGTATCCAGCAAGCTTACCAGAGACAGGCCATTGAACACCCGCTTGGGCAGCGCCGCGTTCATATGAGACGCGCCGCTGTTCCACCACGGACCACGACCATTCGTCGCACTCATCCAAGCCCTCGGTTCTGTCAGACCCAGCCGCATTAGGTTGCGCGCCCGCGTATAGGGGCGCTTCCATTGTCGCCACAGGATCAGACGGAGGCGCCGCCGGACCCACCCATCCAGTGCCTCTACCGGACGTTTCGAGGCCGTCAGGCGATAGTAATTCGCCCAGCCCCGGAGCACCGGGCTCAGCTTCTGGAGGGTCGTCGTTAACGACTGGCCTCGTGATCGTTTGAGCAACGGTCGCAGTTTGGCCATAAAAGCTTTCAGGCTCTTCGGTGCAACTCTCAACCGCACCTGTCCTTTATGCCAGCTTACACTGTATCCCAGAAAGCTCCGGCGCCATGGTCGATCCACAGCGCTCTTGTCTGTGTTCACTTTCAGGCGCAGGTCTCTTTCCAGAAAGTGGGTGACGCTGGCCATGACCCGTTCACCGGCTCTTTTGCTGCGAACGTAGATATTGCAGTCGTCCGCATAGCGACAGAACCGGTGACCCCGGCGCTCCAACTCTCTGTCCAGTTCGGTCAGAAGCACGTTGGAGAGCAAGGGCGACAGGGGGCCGCCTTGCGGCGTGCCTTCTCGTCCTGGGCTGACCAGACCACCTTCGAGCATACCGGCTTGCAGATAGCGTCGGATCAGGGTGAGTATCCGCCGGTCAGTGATGTGACGAGCCAGCAGGCTCATCAGCACATCGTGATTGACCCGGTCGAAGAGCTGGGCCAGATCCAGATCGACCACCCAGCGGTGGCCGTCGTTGATGTGCCGTTGCATCGCCTTGACCGCCTGATGGGCACTTCGGCCAGGACGGAACCCGTAGCTGTGATCCGAGAAGGTCGGCTCCAGCATCGGGCTCAGCGTTTGGTGGAGTGCTTGCTGGATCAGGCGATCCTGCACCGTCGGAATGCCCAGTATCCGTTCCCCGCCTTGCGGCTTGGGGATGCTGACCCGGCGTACTGGTTGAGGATGGTAGTCTCCGGCCAATAGCCGCTCGCGCAGCGTTGGCCAGTGCTGTTGCAGGTGGCCCTTCAGGGCCGTCACCGGCATCTGGTCGACACCGGCAGCACCCTTGTTGGACACCACCCGTTGATACGCACGCATCAGGTTCGGACGTTCAAGCACCCGCTCCATCCGCGTGTTCGGCTCCGCGTTCGTCCACGAGTGAGCCCCCGCGTCTGCCTCGACACGGACTTCAGTACCTGCCGGGTTCCGCCCGTCCCCTTCCTGAATGCCCTGACCCATCCGGGTCGCTTCTGTCTTCATAAGCACATCACGAGAGTTCACCGTCTACTGGCGGCCAACCATGTTCGGTCCTTCAGTACGCGGTAACGCACCTACTATGACCTCGGCTGAGTTCTGGCGCTCCATCCCCACCCCTCACGAGGTGAGTAGCACAGTGGCAGAGAACCAGACTTCCCAGGGTAAGACGCGTGACCTTCACACTTATGCCCGCCGCATCTACGTCCACACCTTCCGTGCAAGTATCGGGCTTTGGCGATATTGGCCGCCTTACCCGGTGTGACCGCCTCATGCGATTCCTGTTCGTCAGGCCAGTGCTTTGCCTGCGGCTTCCTTCAGATTCCACCTCACGATGGACACCCTTGCCGTCCGGCTAGTGGTTCCCCTTGCCGGGCCCACAGGGGACTTGCACCCCCAAGTCATCCGGCCAGCACCATCTGTACCGGAACAGCGCCCGTCAAGGCGCTACGCGCCATGCCTGGCGCACCAATTAAAAAGTTCATCAAGGTTCACAATGATGAACTTGCAAAGCCGTTCCGTTGGCATAAAAGTGCAGAATCTATTATGACGTCAGTGACTCGGGCAAAGCTGAGTTTAATTGACAATAAATGAACGAATTAATCGAACGAGACACTAAGCGCCCCCTCAATCGCTGTTGGTACCCAGTCAACAAACGGGTCATGTCACTTTGACTCCCGAGCAAGTTGCGTTGCCAGGGCTGCAGTACGGGCGCAGTCAATATCTTGTTCTTCAGAGCCTCCGGATACGCCAATGCCACCAATCAAATCACCATTGGCAAACAAAGGCACACCGCCTCCCATCACGGTAAAGTCGGCCGAGGCGGTCAAACCGCTCAGTACCCGGGGTGGCCCTGAAGCCAATAATGCTTCCAGCTCGACGGTGTCGATACCCATTCCTGCCGCACTGCACGCTTTTTTGCGAGCCAATTCAGAGGAAACCAGAAACGAATCAGTCATTTTTACAAAACCCAGAAGGCCACCGGATGCGTCTGAAACCGCAACCGTTGCCCGAATGCCCAGCTCTTCTGCTTTAGTCACTGCAACCTGAAGCAGAACGAGAACTGCGGCTTCAGTCATTTTAGAGGTTGACTGAACAAAATCCTGACCATTCAGTGTCGACATAATGCATTCATTTCCTCTTGTTTCTGACCAATAAACCCACCTAGGAGTCTGCGCGGCAGAAGTCCGTTTCTGGCATAATAAACCGAAAATTTTTCGGCAACAGGACGTCTGATGGGAACCACTTTCCGCCCGTACTCGCCCGACCAGGAATTGCTCCTTCCCCCAAGCCTGAACGAGTGGCTGCCTGATGGCCACCTGGCCTATTTTGTCAGTGATGTTGTCGAGGAGCTGGATTTGAGTGCGTTTTACGCCCGCTACGAAGGCAACGGTCGGCGTAACTCGCCGTTCGATCCACGGATGATGCTGAAGGTTCTTATTTACGCCTACGCCACCGGTGTATTCTCCTCACGCAAAATTGCCCGGAAGTTGGAGGAAGACGTCGCCTTTCGGGTTCTGGCTGCGGGTAATTTTCCCAAGCACCGCACGATCTGTGATTTCCGCAAACACCATCTGGTCGCCTTCAAGGCCATCTTCATTCAAGTCGTACGGATTGCCCGGGAGGCGGAGCTGATCACGCTGGGAACACTGGCGATTAATGGCACAAAGATTCGGGCTAATGCCAGTAAGCACAAGGCCATGAGCTATGGCCGCATGGGCGAGGAAGAAGATCGTTTATCGAAAGAGATCGATGGGCTATGTCGTCAGGCCCGTCGAACGGACGAGTCGGAAGATCGGCAGTTCGGCCCGGATCAGCGGGGTGATGAGCTACCTGAGGAGTTGCAGTACCGACAGGCGCGACTGGACAAGATCCGCGCTGCCAAGGAGAAGTTGGAAGCGGATCAGAAAGCGCGGGATACAGCCAAAGGCCGGCACCCGGACGATGATCGCCGCCCACCCCGCGGTGGCCGGAACTTCAAGCGAGATTACGGGGTGCCGGACGACAAAGATCAAAGCAACTTTACCGACCCGCAAAGCCGGATTATGAAAACGGCGGATGGGTTCCAGCAATGCTACAACGGCCAGTTGGCCGTGGATGGTGAATTCCAACTGATTGTCGCTAATCATCTGGGCAGCAATGCCAGTGATCAGGGTCGCCTGATACCGCTACTGGATGACGTGAAAGACATCCTGAAAACCTATCCGCAACAATGCCTGGCCGATGCCGGTTACCGTAAAGAAGACGACTTACAGTCCCTGGAGGACAAAAGGATCGACGGCTATGTCTCGCTGCGTCGGGAAGGGAAAAAGAGCGCAGAGATAGACGCGAGCGGTTATCCCGCCACGTCACGGATGGCCGAGAAGCTGGCCACCGCGACGGGGCGATCGGTTTACGCCCGGCGCAAGCATCTGGTTGAGGCGGTTAATGGCTGGATCAAGCATATTCTGGGCTTCCGGCAGTTCAGCCTGAGGGGGCTTAATGCCGTGCAAGGCGAATGGGATCTGGTCTGCCTGTCGCTTAACCTCAGGCGGATGAGTTCGCTGATGAGGCTGACATAGGCGATCTGAGGCGGAGTGCCGGGCCGTGCTGAGTGGTCGGGCCACGGTTGTGAACTTGCTTATAACCGTCTTGATTGCCTGAATAGAAAATCGTGACTCTATCCGGTTGGATACTGCGCATATACTCTCGGGCACAACCGTGATTCGGCGCAGCGGAGGCTCTTGCTCAAAACACTTCTGCCGCGCAGACTCCTAGCGCATTCAGCACGGGCGGGTTTCTTTCTTAGGGTAAGCGGATTAAATGGTTGATCTTACCTTTGCATGAGAGTGAGACAGACCGGCATCTCATCGGATTATCTGGTTGATGCTTCACCTACTGCTGGTG
>MDSW01059612.1_pt1 | contig 15805 bp, 9 predicted proteins | sample 811171 | NCBI WGS metagenome assembly MDSW01 (sample SAMN05326641, study PRJNA326480) | marine metagenome | isolation source: seawater | place: Atlantic Ocean: North West | collected 2012
ACTCAGCTATTATATTTCCATCTTTTGAAGATTTATCAATAAGTTTATTATCAAAAATTAGAACTGGAATATTTTTTGAAATTTCTTTGTCAAATTTTACATAACTTATTTTATTTCGATTCAAAAAATTAATAATTTTTTTGTCTTCTTTGAGAACAGCCACCTTCAACTCTTTTTTACTTTTCAGTTCATTAAATACACTGAATGTTCTTGAAGAATTCATAATGTTTTTTTTATTATCTAATATATCAGCAACAATTCTATAATCACCAGAACCAAAGTTGTCAAATGAAATTTCAAATAAATTGATAACTCCTTTTTTCAGAATTTTAGTTTGATTTTTTTTATAAACTATTCTTTTTCCTTTGTAAATTTTGATATCTAAATTGATATTTTCGCTGTTGTTTTCGTTTATTCCAATAAAATTTAAAGTTATATTTTCATTTTTATAATAGTTTCTTTTATCAGTTCTAATAACTATTAATTTTTCTTGATTGGCTTCTTTTGTTTTATAATATGCCTCTCCTTTGGGGTTTCTCCACAAGTCTAATAATCCTGCTCCAATTACCCAATCTCCAGCTGTTAATGCGTGTACACAATAACCAATTATACTTGGATTAGATCTTATAGCTTCTATCATTCTTTTATTAGCTATTCCGTGAACTTTTTGTTGAAGTTTATAAAAATCCTCTGTCTTTTTAAATATTTTATCAAGTCCTGTTTCAATTAATGCTTTTTTAATTTCTTTATTATATTTAATGTGGTATAAGTAGGGGTAGGTTATAGGATTTCCTTTTTCTTTAAATTTTTGTTCGTTATCTTCAAGGTTCGGTAAACTTCCATATCCAATTTCTGAGACATATGAGGGGAGGTTTGGCACAACATTTCTTCCTGGAGTTCTTGCAAAAAGTTGTTGTTTAATATTTTCTTCTTTTGTATTTCCAATAGTTAAAAAGCCATCAAATTTATTTTTATTAATATTGGGTCCTGGATAGTTGTGAATATCATTAAATTTAGTTGGGACTTTTTCATAGGGAAGAAATAGGTTTGCACCTTCAGCCCAACCCCCAGATTCGTCCAGTATCATTCTAGTTGGATCTAATTCCCTAGCTTTTAACGCCATAGGTTTAAGCATGTTGGCTAATACAGGCCTTCTAATTTCATTAAATAATTCCCATTGAACAATTGAAACATGATTTCTATCTCTCAAAATACTTTCGGTTATTTCATTTTCAACACGTCTTGGTAAATATGCTGTTTCTATTGGCATATCCATACACTCTATGGCCATACTTCCAACAGTTAAAATTCCAAGTGAGTCAGCTATTTTTAACCACATTGGAGGCGGTGGTTTTCTCCATGGCCTAATCATATTAAATCCAGCTTTTTTTGCCATCATAATTTCCTTTATTACCATTTCCTTAGAGTCCGGATATGCCAACCTTATTGGATATAATCCTTCAAAAAATGCTGCTTTTAAATAAATTGGTTTGTTATTTAAATAAAATTTTTCATTTTTAATTGTAAACTCCCTAAATCCAAAAATTTCAGAAACTTTATCTTCAATTTTATCTTGTATTTTTAAATGTGATTTAAGCTTATATAAATTTGGGTTGTTAGGAGACCATAACTTAATTGAATCTAATTTTATTTCATCGAAAACATTATTTATTCCAGGAGATAATAATAGATTAGTTTTTTTGGATACTAATTCAATTCCTTGGCTGTTATAGATCTTATTAATTAAAGTAGCTTTTTTATGATCATTATTTTTATTAATAATTTTAAAATCTACATTTGATGTATTATTATATATATCAGATTTAATAAATAAATCATCAATCATTATTTTTCCTGTCGATTCTAAATAAACATTTTGCCAAATTCCTCCGGTATAAGACCCTCGCCACTGAGGGGTTTCCATCTGACCCATTCCATCAATTGACTTATTTTGTATTGTTATAGGACCTACAACTCTTAATATAAGAGTGTTGATTTTCTTAAAATTCAAGACGTGTTCTATATTAAATTTAAAAGGTGAAAAACCACCTTCATGATATCCAAGAGCATTGTCATTCAAGTATACTTCAGATAAATAATTTACTGCATCAAAATTTAGGTGAACTACTTTGTCTCTTAACTCTTCTGAAATGCTGAAAGTTTTTTTATAATAAACAACTCCCTCATAATCTTTCTTATATTCCTCCCAGCCACTAGGAACTTGAATTTTCTCAGAATTAAATTTATCAAACCCTTTTATCGTATGGATTTGTTTTTCACGACCCTCATTTTCTAAATCATATATAATTTCCCATTCTCCATTTAATGAAATATGATTATCTCTTTCTTGAGAAAAAGAAATCATGGTGATAAGAATTACTATCAAATTTAATTTTTTCATAATTAATTTTTATTTAAAACTTTAAGACCATTAGGAACCATTGGATAAGTCATTTCTTTTAAAATTTCGACCATTTCATTTCTTTTAGGATGTGTTTTATTATATAATAAGTTATTCCATTCTTTAGGGTCTGAATTGTTGTTATAGAGTTCCTCGTTTCCAGAATCGTAAATTATATACCTCCAATCCTTTGTTCTAAGTGAATAATGGTGATTTGCAGTATTGTTTTTATTTTTATCAGATGAGTAGACCACTGATAGTGCACCTTTAGGACCATTCCAATCTTTAGTGTCGGGGTCTTCTAAAAATGGTCTTAAGCTATGTCCATCTAGGGATTTTCCTTTTTGATTTTTTGCAGTTTTATTATCAAGATCAGCTAAATCAAGAAGTGTGGGGTAAATGTCAATTAACGAAACAGGGTGTTCTACTTTTGAATTTGGTTTAGAAATTCCAGGGGCCCTTATACTCATTGGCACTCTGGTACTTTCTTCCCAAAGAGAGTTTTTGTATACATGATCCTTTTCGCCCATTGTCCATCCGTGATCACTCACAAGAACAACTACTGTATTATCTTTTAATTTTGAGTTGTCTATTGCGTTCATTACTTGCCCTATATTATCATCAACCGCGGAAACACAGGCAAGGTAAGCCTGAGTAAACCTTCGAAGTCCCTCTTCGGGATCTTTATAGGATTCTTCAAGATCGTAAAACATTCTAATCCACCGTTTTTTTAAATTTTTATGAGTAAGTGTGTTTGAGCTAGAAGATTCACTGTCTTTTTCAATTAAGCTATCATAGTTTCTAAAAGTATCGTCTTTATCATTTTCTAGTATATTGGCTAGTTGAATATCTTCCAAGGGATACATATCAAAATATTTTTGTGGAGCTACAAGAGGTGTATGCGGTCTAAGAAATCCAACTGCTAAGAAAAAAGGTTTGTCAATATTGGATTTAGCAAGCTTATTTAGTCTATCCTCAGCCCATTGAGCATTGATTTCATCTGGGGTTAAATCTCTATCTTCTTCACTGTTATATTTGAATTTTTTATATCCTCTTGACCCACCGTAAGCCCAAGAAAGCTGCTCTCCATCTATTTTTATATTCTTTAAATTTTTAAAGGGACCAAAAGACCCATCTATTTGACCTATTTCCCTAAAAGGTTTAGGTACATCAGGATGTGCAACCCCTTTTTTTCCTTTTTCATGTTTTCCCTTATATGCAACTGGTCCATAATCAGCATTGTGTTTAAATTCAGACCATATCTCTTTTTTATTGTGATGTAAAATTTTTCCACTCCCTATCACGTCGTATCCATTCTCTTTGAATTTCTCCATGATTGTTTTAGTGTTTGAAAGCACTTCGTTTTTGAGCCATGATTCTTGCCAAAAGTTAGCGGAGTTATGAGGATAAACGCCAGTTATCATACTGGCTCTTGAGGGTCCACACATCGGATCATTTGAGTAGGCTTTAAGGAATGAAACACCAGAGGACGCTAATTTTTTGATATTAGGAGTTTTGGCTTGTGGATGACCATTGAAAATTTCAGGATAATCATTTAAATCATCAACCATAATTAGCACAATATTTGGAGAACTTTTAATAGTATTACAAGAAATAACAAAAAATGAAAGACAAATTGAAATAAGGAAAACAATTTTATTTTTATTTATCATTTTATTATTTTTTATAAAAGTATAGTATTTAACTATTTTTTCTGAGGTTAAATTATTCAAAAGATGATTTATATAACCTCATTTAATAAACTATTATTTTTTAAATTTATATTTTAATAATTATTTTATGAAATATAAACTTCTTTTAATATCGATATTATTTGTAATTGGCTGTTCATCAGGTTCTAGTGACGGAGGTGATGTAGTTGGAGGAGGAGGGAACAACGGAGGAGGGAATAATAGCGGAAATAATGGGGGAAACACGGATGGCGAAACAGATCCAGATAAATATACTGACTCTTCGTCAAGTGGTGACACAACGTACTATATCAGTTTTTCTGATGGTGATGACTCAAAGGATGGAAAGTCTGAATCTAATGCTTTTAAAAATTTAGGTAAAATAAATAGTATAACTTTTGCTCCTGGTGACAAAATTAAATTTAAAACTGGAGATACGTGGAAGGGATATTTTAAAGTTAGAGGGTCTGGGAGTTCTTCTAGTCCAATAACTATTGAAAGTTATGGGAGTTCTAGTAAACCAATAATTGATGGAAATGGTTATCAGGCATCTTTATTTTTAGAAAATGTAGAATATATTGAGGTAAATAATCTGGAATTTAAAAACGAGGCTTCTCATAAAAAATCTGATAATTCTGTAAAGCTTATGAGCGGTTCAAGTAGAACTGGTCAAGATGAAAGGTATGGCATTCTAGCATTGAGATTTGGTGCAGGAAAAAACATTAATCATTTAAAAGTTTCTAATGTAAAAATTTCAAACATATACCCTACACCTAGTGAACAATCATATAATCATCAAGGTTATGGGATGCGATTTGAATCTTACAACGATGGAGAATTAAATTATTTCGATGGAATCACAATTGATAATGTTGATATAAGTTTAACAGGTCATTATGGAATCCACATTGTTAACAGAATGTCTGGCGCACAGGCAGATTTTTATCATAGAAATATTTCTATAACAAATTCTAGTTTTTATGATACTGGCGGTTCAGGGATTGTATTCGCAAGATCAAAAAATATTTTAGTGGAAAATTCAACTTTTAAAGGAACAGGTTCTACTAAAGATAGTAGAATGTGGGAGAGAGGAAGTGGGTTATGGTTCTACACCTGTAATGATGCAATTGTCCAGAATAGTACTTTTGAAGACGCTTATGGAGTTCAAGATTCTTTTGGTGCCCATATTGATTGGGGAAATGAAAGAGTTGTTATTCAATATTGTTTGAGCAAAAATAATTTTGGTGGTTTTGTTGAAATTTTAGGAGAGAATTTAGATTGTGGTTACAGGTATAATATAAGTATTGGAGATGGGACTAGAACAGGTGCCCATAATGGAAAGATTTTTTGGGTTTCAGATTTTGCTGGATCAAATAGTAGGAAGATAGGCTCTAAAAATAATTTCATATACAATAACACGGTGTTTGTTCCAAGTACAAATCCTGTTACAAATAGTCCAATGACACCTGATGTACTAATAAGAGAAAATACTGAAGATACTTTTGTCTACAATAATTTAATATATATTGATAGTGGTGCGTCCCTTAGCATATTAACTAATAATGATTCGGATTTAAATTTTTTCAGAAATAATTTATATTTTGGTTCTGTTAATATTGACCCTAATACTGCTTTTCAACATCACTCAAGTGAAATTTTTGTTGATCCAAAACTTATAAACCCCGGTTCTTCCGATCCAAATGATTACAAATTGCAAGCAGATAGTCCAGCAATTGGCAAAGGTATTTTAATTAACGGAAGTACAAATACTAGTAATTTCATTCAAAATAACGGAGGAAAAGATTATTTTGGTAATTCAGTCTCAAACTCTCAAAAACCAAATATTGGGGCTTATAACGGCTCTTAATTAAAAAAAATATGTTTAAAATTTTCTCATTATTACTTTTTTTTATTTCATCCCAAAATAGTGCAATCTCAGCTACTTATCACTTTGATTCGGTTAATGGAAGTGATTTGAATCAGGGAATATCCTCTGAAAAGCCTTTCAGAACATTGAATAAAATAAATGAAATTGATTTCAATTCAGGAGATAGTATTTTGCTTTCTAATGGATCTTACTTCTCCGGGAATATAAAATTAATTGATAAAAATGATATTCATATTTCCAATTATAATAATCAAGAAAAAACTTATCCAATTATAAATTCTAAGGGTCATATTGCTGGGGTTTATATTGAAAATTCATCAAATATTTCCGTTACAAATATTCAGGTTACAGCAAATGGAGGAGGTGTAATTGAGGAATATGAAAATTTATCTACAAATAAGATTACCGATAAAGCGATAATGAGAGCTGGTATTTTAGTTAATATCAGTAAAAAGAAAATTTTTAAAAATATTTTAATTGACAATGTTATTGTTTCTAATGTTTTCTTTGAAGATTTAGGTTTTAAAAGAGATCCAAGTGAGGTGAGAACTTCTATGGGTACCCAAGCATATGGTTTTGGTATTAGATTTTTTAATTCAAGTCAAAGTGGCTCAATTGAAGACATAATTGTTTCTAATTGTTTTATAGAAAATGTAGGTCATACAGGAATTAAAATGACTTCATCAATTGGAAATAGATTTAAAAATATTGAGGTGTCCAACAATAGGCTTTTAAGAACTGGGGGTCCAAGTATTCAGTTTAGTAGGGTTGAAGATTTACATGTTTATGGAAATGAGGTAAAATTCTCTGGAAGTCCCGATGATACCAGGAAGTGGGGAAGAGGGAGTGGATTATGGACTTGGGGGTCTTCTAATGTTTTAATTGAAAAAAATTCATTTATGTATGCTAATGGACCAGCCGATTCTGCCGGTGTTCATATTGATTTTAATTGTGATAACGTTATAATTCAACATAATTTGAGTGTTGGAAACGCAGGTGGATTTATAGAGATTTTAGGTAATAATTATAATTGTTCTTATAGATACAACATTAGTGTTAATGATGGGCATAGAATTAAAGGTCAAAACAATGCTTTTCAAGAGGGAAAAACTTTTTGGTTAAGTGGTTTTATCGGAAGGGGAAGGGAAAGAAATGGACCTTTTAATAGTTATATTTACAATAACACTATATATGTAAAGGAAGATATTATTTCAAAAATTGCTGTTGATAAGGCTTCTAATGGTGTTTTAGTTGCTAATAATATTTTTCATATTGAAGGTGATAGTGAATTTGTTCTTGGAGATCAGTACAGACCAGATAAGGGAGGAGGGAATAAAATTAAAAATGTTTTTTTTGAGAATAATTTATTTCTAAAGGATTCATACTGGCCAAAAGATGTTTTAATTCAGCCTTTAAATAGCTTATTTGGGAACGCAAACTTTAAAAATGGAGGTGGAGAAAAAATTTCAAATTACATTCCTCTAAATAATAAACTGATAAAGGACAAAGGAGTAGTTATAAACAACATTTACAATGACAGTATCGGGCTTAAAGGAGGTTTAAATGTGGAATTTGATATTTTAGGAAATAAAATTAAAGATCTACCAGACTTAGGTGCTATTGAGTTGAATTAAAAATGAACATAAAAAAAATAGAAACTTTTATTGTTAGAGATAAGCTTTCTAAAAGTTTTTTCTTTTCACAGTGGCAATACAATGAAAGGACATGTTGTTTGGTTAAAATCACAACTGATGATGGTAATTATGGATGGGGAGAGGGTTATGGTCCAGCAAATATTATCAAAGAAGGAATAGAATTTTTGAAACCAATTTTAATTGGAATGAAAATAATTGATAATGATGTGATATGGTCTAAAATGTATGCTAGAACATTAGATTATGCTAGAAAAGGAGTTCTGATGGCTTCTGTAAGTGCTATTGATATAGCAGTATGGGACTTAAAAGGTAAATCTCTGAATTTACCAGTTAGTACATTGTTAGGAGGAGCTTTCAGAAATAAAATTAAGCCTTATGCTACCGGTTTGTATTTTTCCTCTATAGAAAACCCATCAAAAAACTTTGAAATAGAGCTGATGGATTATTTAAATAGGGGATTTAAAGCTATTAAAATGAAAATCGGTTTGGGAATTGAAGTCGATTTAAAGAATATTAAATATGTTAGGAAAGTTATTGGAAATGATATAAAACTCATGGTAGATGCAAATCATGCTTATTCTCTAATAGAATCAATAGAATTATCAAAAAAAATGGAAAAATATGATATTTCTTGGTTTGAAGAACCAATGTCACCTGAGTATTATAAACAATATAAAGAACTGAGAGAAAAAACTTCGATTCCTGTTTCTGCTGGTGAGTGCGAATATTTAAGATATGGTTTTCATCAATTATTAGAAAATAAATCGGTTGATATTATTCAGCCCGATATATGTTCATGTGGAGGACTGAGTGAAGCAAAAAAGATTTCATCTCTAGCATCTTTGTACGGAATTGATATAATTCCTCATACATGGGGATCTGGACTGGGCATTTATGTTGCTCTGAATTTTATTGCCAATATAGAACCTAACCCAATACGGCTAGTTGAAAAGGATTTGTATATTGAATATGATCAGACAGAAAACAGTATAAGAGAAGAATTAATTATTCCAAAACTTGTTTTAAAAGATGGTTATATTGATGTGCCTACTAGTCCAGGTATAGGTGTAGATATAGATGAAGAAAAGTTAAATCATTTTAAAATTTAATTTATGGACTTTGGAAACTTGAAAATGTACATAGGAGGAAAGCTTTTGGATTCACAAAACAAGTCCACAAAAAAAATCATATGCCCTGCTAATGAATCAGTAATTGCAAATATAGCTTGGGCTAGTTCTGTAGATTCTGAATTGGCTTTAGATGCTGCTCAAGTGGGTTTTAAAAACTGGTCTTCTTTTACATTAGAGAAAAGGACTGATTGGATTAGTAAATTAAGGGATGCTGTTTTGAAAAATGAAGAAATTTTAAGAACTGCCATAATGTTTGAAATGGGAAAGACTTATGAAGCATCACATGAGGATGTAGAAGCTTTGATCAATAGTTTAAATTTTTATCCAAAAGCAATGAAGACTCATTTTCAAAATATAAATATTGATGATGAAGAAAACACACATACTCATTCAATGGTTTATTCACCAATTGGAGTAGCGGTTGCTTATTTAGCTTGGAACTTTCCATTATTAAATGTAGCTTTTAAAATTGGTCCTGCTTTGGCTTCTGGATGTAGTATAATTATAAAACCATCTGAATCTTCCCCAGTTTCTGCCTACATATTAGGAAAAATTCTTCACGATATTAATTTTCCAGCAGGTGTTGTCAATATTTTATGTGGGGACCCTGAGCAAGTTGCTACAACATTATCAAAAAGTACCATTCCTAGATTAGTTACTATGATAGGCTCCACCAACACAGGTAAAAGAGTAATTGCTGATAGTACCACGTCAATTAAAAAATTAAGTATGGAACTTGGCGGAAACGCCCCTTTTATAGTTTTTGATGATGCAGATTTTGAAGCCGCATTAGATTTAGCAATTGGAATAAAGTTTGGAAATTCAGGGCAAATATGTGTGGCTGCTAATCGTTTTTTTATACATAAAAATATTTTTGACTCGTTCTTAAAGGCATATGTGGAAAGGGTAAATAAAATAAAATTAGGTTTTGGTAAAAATGAAAAAGTTGATATGGGTCCACTAATTAATTTTCAAGCAAGAAAACGAATTATGAATTTAGTTAAAAATGCCGTTAATAACGGAGCACATGTAGAGACTGGAGGAAATATCCCTGAAAAATTTAAAAAAGGTTATTGGCTAGAACCTACTGTACTGAGTAATGTTAATAGTAAAATGAAAATTTACAAGGAAGAAATTTTTGGACCAGTAGCATGTATTATGTCATTTGATCATGAAAATGAAGTTTTAACTTTAGCTAATGACACTAAATATGGGCTCGCTTCCTATTTGTTTACTAAGGACAAGGACAGAATTGAATATTTTTCTAAAAATTTAGATTTTGGTGAGGTTCAAGTCAATGGAATTAAATATGCTATTTATTTGCCACATGGCGGGGTAAAAGATAGTGGATTAGGACACGATTGTTCACATTATGCTCTTGAAGATTATTTATCAAAAAAAAGAGTAAGTATAGCTATATAATATTAAATTAAATAAAATAATTATGGAATTACTTTTACCTTTTGTTTTACTGATTTTTGCAAGTCTTTTTCAGGGATCTTTTGGTCTAGGAATGAAATATATGTCTCCTCTATCATGGGAAGCATGGTGGCTTATTCATGTTACTATTGCTATGATAATATTTCCTTTTTTATGGGCAATTATTGTTGTTCCTAATTTATTTGATATAATTTCATCATCTCCAATTGAATCTATTCAGATGGCAATGCTTTATGGGTTTTTATGGGGAATAGGTGGTATTATGTTTGGAGTTAGTGTTCCTTACATTGGATTGTCACTTACAATGGGTATAGTTATGGGTTTAGCCGGTTCTGTTGGAAGCTTAATTCCATTTTTTCAAGGCTCTAACTCAACAAGTGATCCTGTTTTTTCTTATGTTCTGGGTGGTCTTTTAATTTCTTTAGTTGGTGTTGCCCTCACTGCAAAAGCAGGAATAGATAGAGATAAATTACAAAATTCGAATGATTCTAATAATAAATCAAATATTATCAAAGGGATTTTAATTGCTGTAGTTTGTGGCGTTCTATCGGCTCTTTTAAATGTAGGGTTTTCTAATGCTGCTCCTATTGCAAAAACTGCAGAAGACTTTGGAGTTATAACTAGAAACTCTAGCTTGGTTGCTTGGGTTGTTGTTCTGTGGGGGGCTTTTTTAATGAATGCATTGTATTGTGTTTATTTATTATTTAAAAATAATTCATGGAACAGTTTTAATCCGGTAAATTCATTTAAAGCATACAGATGGTCTGTAATTGCCGGTTTGTGTTGGTTTGCTGCGTTAGGTGTTTATGGTCAAGGAGCTGCTTTGTTAGGTGATATAGGGCCTGTTATAGGTTGGCCCATTTTACTGGGTTTATCTTTAATAATTAGCAATTTTTGGGCTTACAGAGCTGGTGAATGGAAAAACGCAAAAAAACCTTTTAATTTACTATTGATAGGATTAATAGTACTTATATTTTCTGCTATAGTTTTAGGATTAGGAAGTACAGTTTAAAAATATAATTTTGATTAAAAATAATATAATTGCATATGGTGAAGTACTTTTAAGATTAACTCCGCTTGTTCATGGGGATTTGATTGATCAATCTTCAGCTTTGAATATGTCATTTGCAGGAGCAGAAAGTAATATAATTTCTGGCCTTTCTAATTTAGGTCATAACACTACCATGATTACTTCACTTCCAAAGAATTCTTTAGGAAAATCAGCCTGTCGTTTTTTGAATAGTTTTGGTGTAAATACTGATTACATTAAATTTAAAGATGGCAGAATAGGTTCTTATTACATCGAGCATGGTACTTCAATAAGAGGAGGTAAAGTTATTTACGACAGATTAGATAGTTGTTTTTGTTTTGAAATTATAAAAGAAACAATTTGGTCAAAAGCTTTTAAAGATTCCGACTTTTATGTTATAACTGGAATAACTCCGGCACTTTCAAATGAATGTCAAAAAAATATTCTTAACTCTATTAAGATTGCCAAATCAAACAAAGTAAAAATTGTTTTTGATTTAAACTTCAGACGCAACCTATGGTCAGGAACTGAAGCTTTAAAGTTTATTTCTAAAATTATCAATGATGTTGATATTTTGATTGGAAACGTTGGTTCTGTCTCTGATATTTTTGGTTTTGAGTACAAGAATTCTAATGATTTTACAGAGCTAGAATCAATTACCAAGAGTGCTTGTGAGTTTATCTCAAATAAATATTCTTTTGATATGATAGGAATGACTATTAGAAATCAAATACATGCAACACATAATCAATTAGGTGGAATTATTAAAGTTAGTGATAAATATTACTTTGGAAGATCTTATAATTTAGAAATTATAGATAGACTTGGTGGTGGAGACGCGTTTGTTTCAGGACTTTTACATGGCCTAATTAATAATTTTAAAAATGATGAAATAATTAGCTTTGCAAATGCTTGTTTCGCATTGACACAAACTATTAAAGGAGATGTAAATTATTTTAATGAAGATGATATTACAGATTTTTCATCTAAAAATTATTCGGGACATATTAAAAGATAGTTGAATGCATGAGGTTTTTAAAAAAATAAAAAAACATAGGGTTATTGCAGTTTTAGAAATTGATTCTTTGGAGAATGTTACTCCTGTATGTGAAACTTTATTAAGTTCTGGTATTAGCGTTATTGAGCTTGCTTTAAGAACAGAAGTTGCTCAAAAAGCCACTGAACAAATAATCAAGAATTTTCCTCAAATCATTGTGGGTCTAGGTACTGTTTTGAATGAAGATCAAGTTAAATTTGCTATAGATTCAGGTGTTAGTTTTGCAGTTGCACCTGGATGTAATCCAAAAATTATTGATCTTGCAAAAAAAAATAATTTATTGTTTTCACCTGGAATTTGTAGTCCTACAGATATTGAAATTTCGTTAGATTACGGATGTAATGTTTTGAAGTTTTTTCCCGCAGAGAATAGTGGAGGTATTAAATATTTAAACTCGATTAACAATCCCTATAAACATTTAAATTTAAATTATATTCCTTTAGGTGGAATAAATATTTCTAATGTAAAAAAATATTTAGACTCTAATTTAATATTAGCTGTTGGCGGAAGCTGGTTAGCTCCCAAACATCTAATTAATTCAAAAAAATGGAAATTAATTTCTTCAAATTGTGAAGAAATTAATAATCTTATTTTATAATTTTATTTTCATTAGTCGAGCAGATTTTGAGTTTTTTTCGTCTTCAGAAGTGATCCAAAAGTTATTATTATCTATTATTTTAATTGCTTCTACTTGAGTTTTGCCAATGGGGATTTCGTAGGTTTCTATTTTTAAATCGTTCAGATTTTTTAAACTAAAATCATTTATTATAATTAAATAATAATTATTAAATTTTTTTGTTGAAGTTAAGGCTAGTATTTTATGTTTCTCACTGTAATCAGCACCAGTTACAATAGATTGAACATTAATAGAGCCAATCTTTTTTGCATCATATTTTCCGGGTTTTTTAGGAACTGAATAAAGCTCAGTTATTTTATTTGCTCTATTTTTTGTAAATATAATTAGATTGGTTCCTACAGAAATAAGTCCTTCAGCATCGTAAATAGTATTTCTGTTGATTTTAAAAGAATCTTGTTCAGGATATTTGAAATAAATAGTCTGATTTTTTTCATTACTATTTTTATCGATTGGTACTTTATATATTTTTAAATCTTTTCTATTATTATAGTTGTTTCCAGAGTCAGAAATATATAAGTATTCATCATCTTTTGTTATGTCTTCCCAATCTTTATTTGATGTAGATTTTAGTTTTCTTTTTTCTACTATTTGTCCTTTTTTTGATAAATAATATACGCTTGCTTCGCCTCCAGAATCGTTGTGTGTAATAAACAAATCATCAACTATTTCTAGTCCTGATGTTTCATCAATTATTTTTGATAAGGGTAAATCTTTTGTAATTTTTTGTGAATAAACTTGGTTTACAAAAAAAAGTAAAAACAAGGATATAGAAAGAGTAAATTCAGTTTTTTTTATCATTGTAATATTAATAGATCAAATATAGGAAGTCTATGAAAATTATTTATAAAACCTTCTTAATAATAAATATAGAGCTATTTTGAAATCATAAAAAAATATTATTATAAATAAATTATCATTAACTTAAGTTTTTAATTTTCAACTCATTAAACTTTTATTATGTATAAGATTTTATATAAAAATTCACTAATCTTTTTAACCTTACTATTGTTTTCTTGTGAAACAAAAAATCCTATTGACTACCACGAAACAAAGAAAATACCTGTAATTGATTCTTATTTTAATTCCGAAGTGACGGATAATTATCGTTGGCTTGAGGATGATATGTCTGCAGAAACTGAAAGTTGGGTAAGTAGTCAAAATGAAAAAACTTATGAATATTTAAGTCAAATTAGTTTAAGAGAACAACTAAAAAATAGACTTACAAATTTGTGGGACTATGAAAAAATATCATCACCCTTCAAAGAAGGGAAATATACATATTTTTATAAAAACACGGGTTTGCAAAATCAATCTACATTGTACAGGGTAAAAGATGATGAAGAACCCGAAATTTTTTTAGATCCAAATCTTTTTTCTATTGATGGAACCACCTCTTTAGCAGGTACTTCTTTCTCTAATGATGGTAGTCTTTTTGCTTATAGTATCTCAGAAGGAGGAAGTGATTGGAGAAAAATTATTATAAAAGATATAGAAAGTAATAAAATTATAGGAGATACTATAGTCGATGTAAAGTTTTCAGGTGTAAGTTGGTTAGCTAATGAAGGTTTTTATTATTCCTCCTATGATAAACCAAAAGGAAGTGAACTTTCTCAAAAAACAGACCAACATAAATTATATTATCATAAATTGGGAACTCCACAATCACAAGATGAATTAATATATGGGGGCGATGAAAGTGAAAAGAATAGATATATAAGAGGATTTGTTACAAACGATAATAGGTTTCTAGTGATTGATGCTGCAAAAAAAACAACAGGTAATAAACTGTTAATAAAAGATTTAAAAACCAATTCAGGGTTTAAAACAATTGTAGGTGATTACGCTTCCAACACCTCATTATTAGATAATAAAGGGACAAAATTATTTTTAGTCACAGATTACAAAGCTCCAAATAAAAAAATTGTGACAGTAGATGTTTCAGACCCATTACAAAAAAATTGGATAGATTTTATACCAGAAAATAAATTTGTATTAAGTCCATCTAAATGTGGAGGCTACTTTTTTACTCACTATATGGTTGATGCAATATCAAAAGTTTTTCAGTACGATTATTCTGGAAAGCTAATAAGAGAAATTACCCTTCCGGGAATTGGACGGGCATCCGGTTTTAATGGTAAAAATAATCAGAACGAATTATACTTTGGTTTTTCAAATTATTACACACCAAGAACGTCATATAAGTATAATGTAAAGTCAGGAATTTATGAAGAGTATTGGAAACCCTCCATTGACTTTGATTCTACAAATTATGAATCTAAACAAATTTTCTATAGTTCCAAAGATGGAACAAAAGTTCCAATGATTATTACCTATAAAAAAGGAACTAATCTAAACGGTAAAAATCCAACAATTTTATACGGATATGGTGGTTTTAATATAAGTAGGACTCCTGGGTTTAGTGTTGCCAATGCAGTATGGATGGAACAAGGCGGGGTCTATGCTGTTCCAAATATAAGAGGAGGAGGTGAATATGGAAGAAAGTGGCATAATGCGGGGGTACAATTAAAAAAACAAAATGTTTTTGATGATTTTATTGCAGCAGCAGAATACTTAATAGACAATAATTACACATCTTCAGAATATTTAGCAATCAGAGGAGGTTCTAATGGAGGGCTTTTGGTTGGAGCTACTATGACTCAAAGACCAGATTTAATGAAAGTAGCATTGCCGGCTGTTGGAGTTTTAGACATGTTACGTTACCATAAATTTACTGCTGGTGCTGGTTGGGCTTATGATTATGGAACCTCAGAAGATTCAGAGGAAATGTTTAATTATTTAAAAGCTTATTCTCCAGTTCATAATGTTAAAAACAATGTATCCTATCCAGCTACATTAATTACAACTGGAGATCATGA
>MDSW01071083.1_pt1 | contig 15802 bp, 11 predicted proteins | sample 811171 | NCBI WGS metagenome assembly MDSW01 (sample SAMN05326641, study PRJNA326480) | marine metagenome | isolation source: seawater | place: Atlantic Ocean: North West | collected 2012
AAACTTATCGCAGACTTCATGGCATTTCAGAGAGCTGGGGAACCGCTGTCACTGTCCAAGCTATGGTTTTTGGTAATATGGGAGATAATAGTGCTACTGGGGTGTGTTTTTCTAGAAATCCATCAACCGGAGAGAATAAATTTTATGGCGAATATTTAGTTAATGCTCAGGGTGAAGATGTAGTGGCAGGAATACGAACACCCCATCCGCTGACTAAAGCTGAAAAAAGCGACAGCGGCACCAAGCTAGAATCAATGGAAGAAGTAATGCCGAAAATGTATGCGGAGCTTTTAAAAGTGAGGAATATACTGGAGGTTCATTATAAAGATATGCAGGACATGGAGTTTACTGTTCAGCAAGGAAAATTATGGATGCTTCAAACCCGAAATGGGAAACGAACTGCCAGAGCTGCCCTAAAAATCGCTTGTGATATGGTTGATGAGGGCATGCTATCGCCTCAGGGAGCAATTGGTATGATTGATCCTAGTCAACTTGATCAATTACTGCACCCTACTCTTGATCCAAATGCAGACAGTATTGTGATAGGAAGAGGCCTTCCATCAAGCCCAGGTGCTGTATCTGGCCGAATTGTTTTCGATCCAAAGGATGCGGAGTCTTGGGTGGCTAGGGGTGAAAAAGTAATTTTAGTTCGGACAGAGACAAGTCCCGAAGACATTAATGGAATGAACGTATCGAGTGGAATTTTAACGACGAGAGGAGGGATGACATCACATGCGGCTGTGGTTGCCCGAGGTATGGGAAAGCCATGTATTTCTGGGGCAGGAGACCTGAGAGTGGATTTAACTTCAAAGTCACTTCTCTGGGTTGGTGGTCAGTTGATAGAAGGCGATACTATTACAATTGATGGAGCAACGGGATCCGTCTATTTGGATGAAGTTGCAACCTCAGAGCCTCAACTTACGGGGGATTTTAGCCGGTTAATGAATTGGGCAGATCAGTATCGCACTCTGGGTGTCAGAACTAATGCTGAAACACCAGAGGATGCACTAATTGCTAAAAAATTTGGTGCAGAAGGTATTGGTCTCAGTAGAACTGAACATATGTTCTTCGATCCAAAGCGAATAATACATATGCGAGAAATGATCTTGGCTTCAGACACAGATACTAGGCGTAAAGCACTAGAAAAGCTCTTGCCCTATCAGTGCGATGATTTCTATAAATTATTTAAGATAATGGAGGGTCTGCCGGTTACAATTCGTCTACTTGACCCACCGCTAAATGAATTTTTACCTAGTACAGAGAATGAATTAAAAGAGGTAGCAGAAGCTGCTGGAGCAAAGTTAAAAGATCTACAGCTCAGAAAAATCGAATTAGATGAGGTTAACCCGATGCTTGGACATCGAGGCTGTCGGCTTGGGATAACATTTCCTGAGGTATACGAAATGCAAGCCCGGGCCATATTTTTAGCCGCAGCTAGGCTAATAGAAATTAAAGAAAAAGTAAACTTAGAAATAATGATACCTCTTATAGTTGATAAGCCCGAATTAGATACCTTGAAAGAATTAGTGGAAAAGGTAGCAAGTGAGATCGAGTTAGAGAAAAAAATCAAATTTGATTACCAAATAGGAAGTATGATTGAGTTGCCAAGGGCATGTTTAAAAGCAGATGAAATTGCCAAGACTTCAAGATTTTTTAGCTTTGGTACAAATGATTTAACCCAAACCACATATGGTTTTTCTCGGGATGACGCCGCTCAATTTCTTGAGGTTTATCTGGATAAAAAAATCTTGCCAGGGGACCCCTTCATCTCCATCGATCGTGATGGCGTGGGTGAACTTATAAAATTGGGTGTTGAGAGAGGTAGAAAGACTCGTCCGGAATTGAAAGTCGGTATTTGTGGGGAGCATGGAGGTGACCCCAAGTCAATACATTTTTGTCAGGATCTTGGTCTCTCATATGTTTCATGTTCACCTTTTCGTGTGCCCATTGCTAGACTGGCTGCTGCTCAAGCTGCTATTAATAAAGCAAGTCGAATTATTAAGTAAACTATAATTTAGACTTTTTAACATGAAGTTTTGCCGTCGCTCGCCACTTCTTATTTGTTTATTTATTGTGTTGTTATGGTTTCAGTATGCGAAGGATTTGATAGATGAAGGAAGCTGGCTATTGCTGATTGCTCAAGGTGCCATGTTATAAACGAGTCAAACAAATTTGGCAGAATTGGCTCCACCCCCTCTTTTCAGCTCATACTTGGAATGAGTGATGGTTTTAAGCGCTTTAAGGCCTTTTTTGAAACGCGGCCTCACCCAGCATTTATAAAAAAGTCTGGTATCAAAAAATGAGCGAAGCTTCTGCTTACTCAATTGAATTTGAGTTATCACGGGAAACGATTCAGGATTTAATTACTTTTGTCAAAACTTTCAAAAAGAGAGATATTTCTTTGGTTCCAATTACTCGCGCTTTTGAGTACAAAAGAAGACAGTAAAAATATTCAGCTGCCTAATTTCTTCGAACGAAGTATATCCAATCGGGAAGGGACGGGTAGCTGATTAGGGTAACATTTTTACTCAAGTTGCGCTCGCAAAAATTTAGTAAATCAAGTCCATTGACATAATAGAGCCCCTTATAGCGAGTTCTGACATCATCTCTTAGCATGTTGAATGCCAGGCCCTTGCGTGTTTTTGACCATAGTTGAACTAGACTTGCTTTCACGTACTTTTCCCAATTCTGGTTGCTTTTTTCAAGTTTCATATTATATGTTCCAGACACAAATGTATAATCCGTCGCCTTTATAGCTAGGGGGTAGCAGATAAAAGTCGCTCTAGCGTCAATGATCCGCCGCCGAGCCTCTTTGATCATCGCTGGGCTGATATCAGTTCCAATAAAAGTTGTATTTTGCATTTTTAGGTGAGTTTTCATGAAATCGTACAAAGCCCCATAGCCACAACCAAAATCATGAATTATTCTCTCTTTATCTTCAAAGTTTTCATCTAATATTCTTAGAAGAATTCTATAACGTTGATTCTGATGTATTTCATTTTTCCAAAATACCGCTTTTGCCGTAGGACCGAGATTGGTAAGGCGATTTTCATAGGCTTCTACTACGGGCCTCAGTTCCTTGGCGCACTCCATGAGGAATTCGTTAATATTTTCCATCATTTTATTGTGAGCCGAGTAACCCTGCGAGTAATATCAAAGCTTTATCCAATCAGGTATGATCGGTAGAAGTTTACAATCATTTGAAAGATAGGGTGATGAGTCTGCTTTCAGGTACTCAATATTTATTATGGCCATTGCCACTTCCCCAGATATCGAGCGGATCTGGCCTATTTTCTTATCTTCTGAAAAAATAATATCGCCAGTTTTTGCCTGCCCTTCGCTTATTTTCACGGGGATGAACCGCTTTTTTATTAAGCCTCGATAACGACTTCTGGCTGTAACCTCTTGCCCTAAATAACAACCTTTATTCCAATCTACACCATTTAATTCATCAAAATTAGCTTCAAGTAAAATAGATTTATCAATGATTAAATCTCTGCAGCCATCGGTAAGTCCTAAGTTTAGACGATGCAAATCATAATCCTTTGACCCAACCAATAATGCTCCGGGTAAAGAGAGATGATCAGATTTTGTTATGACCCGTATCCCCGCACTAACTAATCGAGGATCTACTATTACTCGGCCAAGAGGAGAATCTTCACTATGTCCTGGGCTTGCAGGAAGCTCAAGCTGTCTAAGAGCCGATGGTCCCCAAATGCTAAAAACACGAAATGTATCAGAATAATCTAAAAAGCTTACATCTGCTCGTAATTTGAAAATGCTGAGACGTTCTGATAGGTTTTTGAGTCTATCGCGTTCACAATCTATAAAGAAACCACTTTTAGTCTGGGATATAAAGAAATCATATTGATATTTCCCTTGTGGACTCAAAAAGGCTGCAAAAATGGACCTATTTTCAGAAACCCTCATCATATCGTTTGAAATCAAACTTTGAAGAAAGGTTCTTTTATCGGCGCCGCTTATCAATAAAATAGCTCTTTTTTCTAGGGCGGAATAATAGAAGTCTTGCATTTGGGTTCTCAAATCCTAAAAGTTACACTTTATAAAAGTAAATAGACTTTAATAGTAAAGGTTACTCTAATACCAGTTATTTTGATGCGAATATTAGCGAGGCTTTTGACATTTTCTGTAAGGGCCTATGAGATAACGTTTTTGAATGGGGCATTTTCGGACTAAAATGAGGGTTTTATTTATAACTGCAACACGGATAGGAGATGCTGTGTTATCCACCGGGTTGATTAATCATATACATAAAAAATATCCCGAAGCTCAAATTACTGTTGCATGTGGCCCTGCTGCAGCTGAAATCTTTGAGACAATGCCAAACCTTGAGCGTTTGATTGTGTTAGACAAAATGCTTTTTTCTCTTCATTGGTTGAGATTCTGGTTTCTATGTGCACCTTATTTTTGGAGTCTAATTATAGATTTAAGAAATTCTCCCTTGTCTTATTTACTTTTCTCAAGAAAACAAAAACACCTAGGGCGCTCAAATGCGGATAAGCATAGGGTGCTAACTCTGGCAGAGGTTTTGGGCCTTCAACAAACACCACCGAGTCCGATTTTGTGGCCATCAAAACAGCATAGGGTCCGAGCAGAAAAGATTATTCCCTCAGCTGGTTTCACTTTGGCGTTAGGGCCTGCCGCAAATTGGGCTGCAAAAACATGGGATCCTGAAAAATTTATTACATTGGTGCGCCGTCTGAGCAGTAAGGATGGCCTAATGCCTAATTGCAGAATAGCGGTATTTGGGCGAGATGATGAAAGACCCAAAATTCTTCGAATTATTCAATCTATCCCAGAAGGAAAAAGGTTAGATTTAGTCGGGAAATTGAAATTAGTGGAGATATATGCATGCATGGAGCGCTGCAACCTCTACATTGGAAACGATTCAGGTTTGATGCATATGGCAGCCGCAAGTGGGGTGCCAACTTTGGGGCTTTTTGGCCCAAGTAAAGAAGAACTATATGCTCCGTGGGGACAAAATTGTGCGTCTATTCGCACCATAGAGTCTTTTGATGAAATTCACCCCGACCAATTCGATCATAGGAAATCGGGATCCCTAATGGACGGTTTAAGTGTAGAAGCAGTTGAGAAGAAGGCCTTGGAGTTGCTCAAGAAAAATAATGGGAGTTGTTCTTGACCAATTCAGAGATTAATACCATCCGGCTTTCAGCTGTAATAAGTGTTCACAATGAGGAAAAACAATTGGCTACATGCCTGGAGACTCTGTCTTTTGCCGATGAGATAGTCGTTTTGCTTGATAAATGCTCTGACGGTAGCGAAATAATTGCAAAAAGATATACCAATAGAATTTTTGAAGGTGATTGGGAAAATGAAGGGGTGCGTCGAAATCAAGGTATCTCGCACTGCAGGGGAGATTGGGTTTTTGAAATTGACGCTGACGAGAGGGTCCCTGTCAGCCTTGGTACAGAAATACTACATATTGTTAATGAGAGCTCTGATGATTGGCATGAAATACCTGTCGATAATTATATAGGGAAAAAATTAGTTCGATATGGTTGGGGAGCCTCGTTTGGAAAGGCAGCTTATCCTGGTTTGTTTCGTAAGGGAGTAAAAAAATGGGGGCATCAACGAGTTCACCCAAGATTAATCTGGGCAGGTCGAAAGGGGTTGATGTTAAAAAATAGGCTAATTCACTATGTAGATAGAGATATATCTGATATAATAAAGCGTCTTGATAATTACTCGAGTGCCCGAGCAAAAGACTTGCGGGACTCGGGTCAAATAGGCTCTACAGCATCAAATTTGCGACGTTTTGTGTCACGCTTCATCAAGTGTTATTTTTTTCGGCAGGGCTTTAGAGAGGGTCGATATGGGCTTATAATCGCCCTTTGCGCAGGGCTATTTCCATTGTTATCACATTTGAAAGCAAAGCTGGAAGATTAAATGGCTAAGATTTTAATTGCGGATGATGGAATAGAGTTTGACGGAAAAACCTTGTTATCTAGCCCGCTTGGGGGAGTGGAGACATCTATAATCCATCTCACTGAAGAATTAGCAAAACTTGGACACTGGGTCCAAGTTCGCAATAACTGTAAAATTCCCATGGATCATTTGGGAGTAGAGTGGAGGAACTTTGGAGCAAATGATTGGCCTAAAAACATAGATTTATATATTGCTAATCGAGGGGATAAATTAATTAATCTATATCCGACCGCTTCGAGACGAGTATTTTGGACCCACAACCCGGCCAACTACCTCATAAAGTGGCGGTATCTATCGAAGTTATGGAGATACCAGCCTACTATTATTTTCATTGGAACCTACCATGCTACTACTTATCCAAAATGGGCTCCTGGTGGCGAACGTTTGATTATTCCCTACGGAATAAGCGAAATTTTTTGCCAGTCAAAAGAACGTTCGAGGGCACCTAGGCCGAAAGTGATATTCACTTCAAACCCCCTAAGGTCCTTAGATTGGTTAATCGATCTCTGGATAACTCGCATTGAGCCAAGAATTCCTGGTGCGGAGCTCCATATTTTTTCAGGCGCGCTTACATATGGATCAGTGGGTGAAAAAAAAATTAGTCAAATGAATAGAGTGTTTAGTCTAGCACGAGAACATGAAAAGCAAGGAGTAAAAATTAGAGGCCCTGTTACTAAGTCTCAATTAGTTAGAGAATTTAGAGAGGCACGTTGTATCTTGTATAGGGGGGATCTGAATGAAACTTTTTGCCTTGCTATAGGTGAAGCTCAAGCCTCTGGAGTTCCTGCTGTTGTTAGAGATTTTGGTTCAGTTGTTGAGCGTGTCAAAAATAACGAAACGGGGTTTATTGCGGAGGATGACAACACATTCGTGAGTAAAGCTATCAAGCTGATGACAGATGATGGGTTGTGGTTGCTTTATCATAAAAGAGCTATAGAACTGCAGAGAAATTGGAGATGGTCTGATGTTGCGAAAGCATTTGAGAAACTAATAGAGTAAAGGAAAAACGATTTTATGAAGTTGTTGCAAGCAATTGCTGGAGCAGAATTTGGTGGAGCTGAAAATTTTTTTGTTCGCCTGGCGTCTGCTTTACAAAAAACAAATATAGAGCAGAGAGTTATAATTCGTTCAAACAAGACAAGAGCGAATGCGCTGAAAAAAGCTGGGGTGGAATTTACTGAATTACGCTTTGGCGGGGTATTAGACTGGGGCAGTAAAATAAAATTTAGAAAGATAGTAAACCAATTTGAGCCTGATATAGTTTTAACTTGGATGAATAGAGCTACACAGTATTTTTCAAGAAAGGAACACGAGAATTTAACCCATATTGCGCGCTTGGGGGGGTTTTATAATTTAAAATATTACACTCATTGTGATCATTTAATTTGTAATACGCAGGGCATCCAAAGGTACCTTAAAGAGAATGGGTGGCGAGAGGAAAATCTAGATTATCTGCCTAATTTTGTAAAAGTGGGGGATGGTGACCCTATCCAACGAAAACATTATTTTACTCCTGAAAATGCACCCGTAGTTCTTGGAATGGGAAGGTTCCATGAAAATAAGGGGTTTGATATTTTGTTGGAGGCTATATCTCGCGTTCCTGGAGTATATTTATGGTTAGCCGGAGCAGGTCCCCTTCGTAATGATTTAGAGATATTGGCAGAAAAGTTATCAGTCAAACCCAGAGTCAGATTTTTAGGATGGCATGAGAATATAACTCCATTATTAAGGGCGGCCAATGTATTCGTCTGTGCCTCCCGGCGCGAGCCGTTGGGTAATGTTATTCTTGAAGCTTGGGCCCATGAGGTTCCTGTAGTCTCAAGTGATATTGACGGGCCAGGTGAATTGATAGAGCACTTGGTTTCAGGAATTCTAGTCCCCGTTGATAATCCAATTCTCCTCAGTAGGGCTATTAGAAATTTACTTGTAGACTCTCGGCTTTGTCAGAAAATAGTGGATAATGGTAAACTTACTTTCGAGTCAGAATTTACTGAAAAAAAAGTGACTAATAAATATCTTGAGTTTTTCCAAGGGATAGTTGAGAAATGTGCGGAATCGCAGGGATAATGTCTTACTCTGGCGAAGAGCCATCCAAAAGATTGCTTCAGGACTTAACTATAGCTTTGCGCCATCGTGGACCAGATGGCGAGGGTCACTATATATCGGGTGATACAGCTCTTTTACAAACGAGGCTCGCTATTATCGACCTGGAAACCGGTGATCAACCGATTATCATGAATAAAGGCCACTCGTCAAAAGAGGCAGCTTTAGTAGCAAATGGTGAGATTTATAATTATATTGAGTTAAAAAAGGAGATCGGGGAGCACTTTCAAACTAAATCTGATTGTGAACCATTATTGTTTATGTATAAAAAACATGGCCTTAGGTTTGCAGAGAAAATTCGAGGTATGTATGCTTTAGCAATCCACGATAATTTTCACAAAAGATTGATATTAAGTAGGGATCGGTTTGGAATAAAACCCTTGTATTATTGTTTTACAAGCTCAGGGTTTATATTTGCCTCAGAGTTCCAAGCATTTTTAAGAGCGGGGATAATAAAACCAGAAGTTAGGCAAGACGCCTATGCAGAATTATTTAAATTTCAATTTACTACTGGTCATGAGACAATTCTAAAGGGGGTCTTTCGTGTATTACCCGGAGAAACTCTGGTACTACAAAATGGACGGTTAAAAGACAAGGTTTGCTTGCAAAAATTTTCGTATTCGCATTCGATAAAAATGAGAGACAAAGAGGCAGTTTCTAAACTGGATGAGATTTTTGAGAACAGCGTCTCTTTGCACCAACGTTCAGATGTTCCCTATGGCATGTTTCTCTCCGGCGGTATAGACTCCTCGTCTTTGTTAGCAATGATGAAACGACTTAATGAAAAGCCAGTAAATACCTTCACGATTGGATTTTCTGGTTCCAATGTTCACGATGAGCGCGAGCATGCTAGGCTAATTGCGCGCTTAATGGGCACAAAACACGAGGAAATAGAATTCTCTGCAGAGGATTTCTGGACATTATTACCGAGAGTTATTGAAGCAATGGATGACCCCTCAGCAGACTATGCAATACTTCCGACTTTTAAGTTAGCTGAGCGGGTTAAAGCTGCCGGTCTTAAAGTTATTCTTTCGGGAGAAGGGGCAGATGAGATTTTTGCTGGCTATGGAAGATATAGGCGCGAACTCAGGCCGCGCCTATTTAGGCGGAGAGGTCTGCGCAGTTTCGAGAGCTCCGCGGGACTCGAAATTTTGCGCAATAAAGTCAAGAAAAAAGAGCTGAGTTTTCCTGAAGGTGTTTATAAAAATTTTGAAGACTTAACAATCTTGCAGCGTGCTCAAGCTATTGATATAGCTGACTGGCTACCAAACGACCTATTAACAAAATTAGACAGGTGCCTGATGATACATGGCATTGAAGGGAGGGTTCCCTTTCTCGATCCAGAATTAGCTAATTTTGGTTTTTTTCTAAAAGATACCTTGAAGTTGCGTAATTCAAGGGGTAAATGGATTTTACGTAAATGGCTGAATCAACGCCTACCGGAGGCCAAGGCATTTTCAAAAAAAAGAGGTTTTACAGTCCCTGTAGGAGGATGGATAAAATCAAAGGCACGGGTCTTGGGGCCGTTGGTGGCATCTCAGGAGGGTATTCGAGAGGCATGTAATGAAAAGGCTGTTGTCTCTCTTTTCAAAGGCTTCTCAGGTGAAGATAAACACCTCACTAATATAGCGTGGGTACTTTTATATTATGCTCTCTGGCACAATTATCATGTGTTAGGTAAAAGAAAAAGTGGCGGTGGGGTTTTCGATATTCTTTCCTATACTTAAGATTTGAAGGCTTCTATCGCAGATACAGCAATAGCCTTTCCCCACTCTTGTAAAAAATGTCCACCCGATTTTACTTTTAAAGGTGAAAAACTGCCTCTTATATTGGCTGCAAGATTCTCCATAAGTTTTGGCCCAAATACTGGGTCTTTCATACCGATGGCTATAAAACTTTTGCCTCTCCAATCGGTTTTTAAAAATTGTCTTGTCTTTTTTGAAATATTAACTCCTTCCATTTCTGGGCGAATGGGCATTATAGCCGGGAACATTCTAAGACCAGCACGAGAACTAAAATCAGTGAAAGGGGCATCATAAGCCAATAGCTCTTGTTCTGAAAGTTGAGGGCAGGAACGTTTCATGAGTCGCGAGACTTGGAAGTCAGGATTCTGCTTAACCCAATGACGCCAATTATCGAACCCTTCGCCAAGGGGCTCCCCAGTCCCTAAGGCTGTATTCATTATTAAAAGTTGATCTATCTGACTCGGAAATTCAAGTGTGAGTGTTAATCCTAGAGCCCCTCCCCAGTCCTGAACGACTAAGGTTATAGGCTTAGGTGGGAGGCTTTTTATCAAGGAAATTAAAGTGTTTCGATGAAAGGTAAAAGTGTATACGTTTTCGTCGATTGGCTTATCTGATTTTCCAAATCCAAAAAAGTCAGGAGCAATTACTCGTTGACCAGCCTGATTAAATATCGGTATCATTTTCCGATACAAATAAGACCATGTAGGTTGGCCATGTAAGCATAGTACCAAACGGTTGGAGTCCCTAGGTCCTTGATCAACATAATGAAGGCGCAGTCCCTCATATCCTGGTAGATCAGATAAATACTCAGACTTAAAGGAAAAGCCCGGAAGGTTTTCGAATTGGCTTTGTGAACTTTTAACAAAGTCGCTATTGAGCAAAACAGACCTCACATTACTAAAAATGACAGTTTTAATATTTAGAGATCCAAGGAAGAGTGTCAATGAGCGAAAAAATATTTCTTCAAATTATTGAACCTGATGATTGGCACCTTCATCTGCGTGATGGGGATGTACTAAAAGCAGTATTGCCTTATACAGTGCGTCAATTTAATCGGGCTATTATTATGCCAAATTTAGATCCCCCAATAACCTCAGTAAGGGATGCTCTAGCGTATAGAAATAGAATTAATAAAGCAGTTCCAGAAAATTTTAACTTTGCCGCCCTAATGACACTGTATTTGACGGATGAAACGTCTTTGGAGGAAATCAAGAACGGAAAAATTAAGAATATTTTGTTTGGGGCAAAATTATACCCCGCTGGTGCTACTACAAATTCATCTAGAGGGGTTACGGATGTAAAAAAAATCTACAGAGTGTTTGAGTGTATGGAAAAGATAGGGTTACCTCTTCTCGTGCATGGCGAGGTTACCGACAAGTCTGTTGATATATTTGACAGAGAGGCAGTTTTTATAGAGAGAGTTTTGGACCCGCTTGTGAGAAACTTTCCAGATCTTAAGGTCGTTTTTGAGCATATTAGTTCCGCAGAGGGAGTTCAATTTGTAGAAAATTCATCCACAAATGTGGGAGCAACAGTAACGCCTCACCATCTACTTATAAATAGAAATGCAATTTTTAATGGAGGAATTAGGCCACATATGTATTGTCTGCCGATTGCAAAAACAAAACATGACCAACTCGAACTTCGCCGAGCTGTGACATCTGGATCAGAGAAGTTTTTTTTAGGGACTGACTCAGCGCCGCATTTAATCGGCGAAAAAGAGAGTAGTTGTGGTTGTGCGGGCATATTCTCTGCACCTTGTGCCCTCGAACTCTATGCTCAAGTTTTTGAAGAAGAAAATGCGTTGGAGAAATTTGAGTCTTTTGCTTCTATAAATGGGCCTCGATTTTATGGGTTACCTCTAAATTCAAAATATATCAGACTGGAGAGGGTTAAAAGTAGGGTGAGGGAAAGGGTCGTCACACATGAGGGATTAGAAATTCAACCTTTCTTAGCCGGCGAGGAACTCTCATGGACATTATTGTCAACTGCGATTGGCGCTTGACAGATGGGTTGCGATATCTTTAATTCGCCAAACTTTAGGTATTGCAGAGTTGATAAGTATGGCTGGGTAGCTCAGCTGGTTAGAGCGCGGCACTCATAATGCCGAGGTCGGCGGTTCAAGTCCGCCCTCAGCTACCACCTTTCGGTTGGGTAGCCCGAATATGACCATAGTTTTTCGAGGATTAGATTATTATAGGAAGGCATTAGAAAGTTGTTAGGTAGGATAAAGATAAAGGGTCCGCTATAAAAACTCGTCTCTTCGTTATTTTCTTCAGTTTAAGTTAGGGCGTCTTTTTTCTATAATGTTATTCAAAGCAGTTCTTTAGGTTTTGGTTTTCTGATAGCAGTTGTGTTTTCTTTTTAATGCCAATTCCCGGATATAAGTCAATTACTTGCCGTCCGCCATGCAGGATGCATCGGCTATTTGAGAACCTATTAATTCTTATGATCATCTCATATTTAATATTATATGGGAGACTTTGTTGATTGGCGTTCACTCGTATAAGGTAATAGTCATATTTGAATAGCCATCCCAATAGGACAAAAATACCAATAAAGACTAGAAAAGAAAATGTACCAAGTTTCATCCTATTAGTCTGACATAACAAGGCAGGATGGGGAAGATAAAACAGTTATCTTAGCGAAGCTAAATTGGAATCTTTAAAAATATTAAGTTTCAAAATAGAAGGGCCTATGTCCCATCATTTTAGGTAACTAGTGAAGAGATTGGCTTAAATTAAATAATTTCTAAATAAGGTTGGGAAATTTTAATATTTGACGTCTTAGCAACTATTGGCTCTTCAAGAAATTCTCTACAAATGGATCCGTGAGTTATGCCGCGCCATACGGCACAGTCCTTTTGGATGACCAGAGATAAACCATGATCCGATATAGATTTTTTGGTAGCAATCATTGATAATCCATCTACCGCCCAAGAAGCGACCTGAATTGGAACAGGTAAAAAACTACAACCAGAGATTACAAAGGATAACAAAATACCCGGGAGTGCTGTGTTAATTCGGAAGACCAAAACTGCTACCCATTAGCTTTAAAACATTAAACTAAACTTTTATTTATTTTTCATAGTAAAAAATAGTAGTTACAATTTTAATTGTATTGCAATTAAAACAAACTTGAAGTGATATTCATCATAGCCATTTACTTAGAGCTTACGAATTTAGAATTTGAAATTTTAGCGATGAGTTGAGTTTTAAATTATTGGAAAGCTATGTTAAAATGATCTTTTACGGTTTTTTTTTAGAAAGTATTATGTCAAGGTGAAGGATCTTATGCAAAAGCTTAGAATTCGCCTAATATTTGGTGCTATTGGCATTACAATGCTTAGTTTTTCTTCTGCCTTTGCGGATGAAAAATCTTTAAATTTTAGGCTTTTAGAGGCCGTTAGGATGAATGATTTGGATGGTGTAAGGGAGTTTATAGGTCAAGGGGCTAGCCCGTTCGCAACTCATTTGAATGGTATTGAGGCAGTGGAGTACGCAATTGATCGGGGTTTTTTTAAAGTCGCGCATTATTTGCAGGCAGTTCAAAACCAAAGAATAAAAAATGGCCAACCTTTTGATAAGCAATCTAACTTAAAAGCTGGGGCAGCTGGATCCGGGGGTGGCAGTATTGATGCAGAGAGACCTGAGGGTCTTCTACCAACACTTCATGTAGATGTTCAAGAAAGACAGAACTTTCAGGGAAAAAATGGCAATAAAGAAATAAAAAATAGACAAGAAAAAATCTTTAGACTAAGTCCTCGCAAAAGAATAGGAAAAAAAAATATAAGAGTTTTTCATTCCTTCCAAAAAAAAGATCAGACTTCTCTGATTAAGAGCGCAAATAAAGTTCAGTCTTCAAAAGTTGTTCAGAGCAAACTGCCTCAACAGTCTACAATTATTGACACTTCGGAAATAATAGATGTTGATTTTAAAAGTGCTAAGATTGTGGCTTTACCAGATGTATCAAATGCGTCAGGTAAGCAGGAAAATGGCCCAGTTCTGAACACCAAAAAATATCCTAATGATCAGAAGTTAAAAAATTCTGACAGCTCTTCTTCAAAATCGTTTGTTGGGCGTTTAGCTAGATTGTTAAGCAGCAAGAACACCTCAAAAAGAACAAACGCCAGTAGAAAAGCAGAAAGAACAGGAATCAAAGATGTTAATAGAATTCCCAAAGAGATTTTTTCTATCATCAATGATATAAATGAGAGCCCTGCAATTAGTAAGCCTGAAAATGATCAGATTAAATTTTTGAAAGGGTCAGCAAGCAAAACCAAAAAAAAACGGGGGATGGTCTCAAAACTACATAGAAATAACAAATTAGGAAATAATATTGAATTAGATACCTCCTTCGGAAATGACTCATCAATGTCGGTTGAAATCTTGGATACTAGAACAGAAGTTGCCTTTGCGAATCAAACACCAAGTTTAAATAAGTTAGATTATAAACTATTTAACGAATTTTCTCTAAACCCCCGACAACCGAGAAGCACATCCGAGGTGATTATTGATGACTGGGAAGTGAAACAAGGAATTTTCACAGCGGTGAATACAGCAAACATTGAGCCTGAACGATTCTTTAAATCTGCTCCTAAGTCTATTCCTAAGCCAAATAATGCAGAAAAGACCGGTGTAATAAAAAAAATTGAATTAGAGAGTCTTAGAAGTTTTATGGAAAAAACACCTGCAGTTGCCGATATAACTGAGAGAAGATTCAAAAAATATCCTATCACTAAAAATACCATAAAATCAGTCAGGAATCAGGTTCCCCAAATAGCAAACCCAATTAACGTAAGTGTTCTTAAATCAAAAGAGGGCTCAATAAAAAATGCATTGAGAGATAGCTATAACCTCCAGTCTTTACCAGTCAAGAAAACTTTTTCTGAGGCCGCCTCAAGTTCTAGAGAAGTTATAGAGTCTGAAGTAGCAAATCTTATTCAATTAGAACCGCTAAAAAGGCTACCCTCAGTAAAAAGTTTTAAGCAAGAAGTGCAATCTATACAAAGAAAGCTCCGTTCAGATGAGCTAGTAGTCGGAATTAATTATAAGCTGGGAAGAAAACTCAGTGAAAAAAAGAGGAGCACTGGGGGGTGTGTCGATAAAAAGGGAGCGAAGTTTCTTTTTTGCATAGAAATGTTAAAGTGGCCCTCTGAGATCTCAAGTGCTTTTGGCGTAGGTAGTTTTTTTTCTGGGGGGGGACGTGCTATAGTGCAGTATAATCTTGGGGTTGCGACCCAGTACCATGTGCTTTTTCCAGCCTCTTCCTTTTCTCTTATATCCAAATATTTAGAGAGCCTTTTGGGGTCACCATCTACTCAACCAAAAATTTGGACACCAGTTTTAGGAAAAGAACCCCGTTTGAATAAAACATTGCAGTGGGTAGCAGAGTCAGATCAGAGTATGAGGGAGTCAGTTTTAGAAATTCGGCAAATTGATGATCTGCGCTGGTCTGGTGTTCCACAAATGCAGTATGGAGTTATTAGGCTTTATTATGCGGGTGAGAAATCGATTTTTCATTCTTTAACGACGACTGATCTTATGATGATGCAAATAAGAAATAAGGGAAAGTCTTGAAAAATGATATGATACAGAATCACGATTAATTTCAAGCAGTGATGAAAAATTTGTGTTAGTTGATCTTTTGAACAGGTACAGGCACCAGATTATTGGAGCTATCAGGATTTTGAGAAGGGGCCTGTGATTTATTGATTGGCGATGACGTTATTGACACTTCGGAGCCTGCTATCGCTCTATCTTTTATTGAAATTGTTAGAACTCGGTTATTTTTCATGAACGTTAAAATGCTTGTGGTCGCGCGAACAGAGGCAATTTTCTGCCACCTGTATGACTCCATCTTGGAGTCAAAAAATTCAAACATCAGGCCAGCATTAGAATTTGAAGATAGAGACAATAGACCATACCAGGGTTTTGAACCAACGATTGTCGTCCTCTCTGAATTTATGGTGGCGCCAGCAGGAAAAG
>MDSW01088710.1_pt1 | contig 15801 bp, 16 predicted proteins | sample 811171 | NCBI WGS metagenome assembly MDSW01 (sample SAMN05326641, study PRJNA326480) | marine metagenome | isolation source: seawater | place: Atlantic Ocean: North West | collected 2012
AAACTTAAAGATTTAAGACAAGTACAGATTAAATATAAACAATCTAATGGTGTATTTGCTAGCAACCTTGAAGAATTAACATCTTTTCTTGACAATGATTATGTTAAAATTATAAAAGCAATAGGAGAAACTCCTGACTCATTAACAGATGATCAAGCTCTTAGCTTAGGAATTATTAGTCGAGATACTAGCTATGTGCTAGCAAAAGAAAGTGTGTTTGATACTGCTTATATTAGGAGTCGAAACAATGACTTTACTTTAGATATTAATAACCTTATAAAGGTACCCCATTCTGACGCAGTTTATTCAATTGATGCTGGAATGATTGAAAAAGGAAAGGTAAAAGTACAAGTATTTCAGATATCAACAGATTATGGTACAGTATTTACAGGTCTTGATGCAGAAAATAAAAGTTATGAATTGAGCAACCTATTAAAAGTAGGCTCAATGGATGAAGCTTCTTTAAATGGCAACTGGGGAGAATAAAATTAATGTTATACAATCCAATAGTTTTAACATTGCATTAGCTAATCACTACCATTTATCAATAGAGATAAGTGCTTTTAGTCTCTGCTACTGTATACTTAACAACAAGACGCTCAGCTACGAATACACTAAAGAATACAACCTTTCATCAGATCAAGATACTAAAGCTGAGATCTCTGAAATTATAACGAATGATAGAATACTAAAAGCTGATTTTTCATCAAAGTCAATAGCTTATGTAAACTCACCTAGCACATTAGTCCCAAACACACTATACAAAGAAGAAGATAAAGAACTATTCCTTAGTTTTAATACTAAAATTTCTGGAGATGTAATGTCAGATAACATAACCTCACAAGAGGCGTACTTAATTTACTGTATCCCTGAGGGAATCGAAAGTGTTATAACTAATTTCTTTCCTGATGCAAAACAAAAGTCTCAAGAAAGCATCCTTATTGAACAATACGTTAAATTAAATACGAACACTGAAAATGCTTATCTTCATTTAAATAAAAATAAAGCAACCGTTACTATATTCAAAAAAAATAAATTCATCTTTAATAATACATTTGAATATAGCACTAAAGAAGATTTACTGTATTTCGTTCTTTTTGCTTTTGAACAAGTCAAAGTTTCTCCTGAGAACATAATCTTAACAATATTTGGAGATATTGAAAAAGGAGATGATTATTTCAATCTACTTTACGATTATATTCGACATATAAAACTAGGAGAAAGACCTTCCCAACTCTCTTTTCCTAATGAATTTAATCACTTAAGTTCACATAAATATTTTGGATTATTCACACAAATATTATGCGTATAATCTCTGGAGAACATAAAGGAAAGAGATTAATAGCCCCTAAAAAACTACCCGTTAGACCTACTACAGACAGAGCTAAAGAAGCACTATTTAATATATTTGAAAATCGCTACTATTTTGATAATAAAACGGTATTAGATTTATTCTCAGGAACTGGAAATATAGGCTATGAATTTGCTTCAAGAGGATGTAAAGAAATAGTAGCCATTGACAATAATCAAAACTGCTTAAATTACATAAAAGAAACAGCTAAAAATTTAGATCTTAATATCTCTACAACTCAATCTGATTGCGTAAAATATCTTAACACTTGTAATCAGAGATTTAATTTTATATTCGCTGACCCTCCATATGATTATAGCAAATATCACGCATTAAAAGATATCATCTTCAAAAAGAAGTTAGTAAAAGAAGATGGCTGTTTAGTTATTGAACATAATAAAGACACTGTATTTGAAGGAGATAATATTGAACTCAGAAAATATGGAACAGTACATTTTAGTATCTTTTCATTTTAATTACTACATTTGATTATGCAAAAAATTGCATTATTTCCAGGCTCATTTGCCCCATTCACTATTGGACATCAGTCAATAGTTGATAGAGCATTACCCCTATTTGACAAAATAATCATTGCTATAGGTGTTAACACAAATAAAAATCAACACTTTACTATTGATCAAAAGATGCAATGGATAAAATCAGTATATAGTAATAATCCTAAGATAGAGACAAAACAATATGAAGGATTAACAGTAGATTTTTGCAAGCAAGAAAATGCTAATTATATACTACGAGGACTTAGAGACTCTGATGATTTTAAATTTGAAAAAGATATTGCTCAAATGAATCAAGATCTTAACCCAGATATTGAAACAATCTTTATTATCACCCCTTCTAATATCTCTCATATTTCATCTAGCATTGTAAGAGATATTATTAAAAATGGTGGCGATGTTAGTAAATTCCTGCCAAAAGAAATTAAATTATAACCTTTAATTAATTGAAAATCATATATTTGTGTAAATCAAGAAAATATTAACTATTAAAAACTTTAATTCTACAGCTATCTTAAAAAAATTAATTTCTATATTATTTTTTCTTCCTGTATTTGTAGTTGGACAACAGTTTAATTATTTACCTACTTCAACAACAAATCAGATAATTCATCATACTTATTATACATTATCCTATTCTGAAGATTATGAACAATCAGAATGGGTTGCCTATGAATTAACCAAAGAAAAAGTATCTGGCCGTTTCAATAGAAAAGATGAATTTAGAGAAGACCCAAAAGTAAAAACAGGATCAGCTAGTTTATCTGACTATAAAGGCTCAGGTTATGACAGAGGCCACTTAGCTCCTGCTGGAGATATGAAATTCTCAAGAGAAGCAATGAGTGAGAGTTTTTATATGAGTAATATGTCTCCCCAAAATGCATCTTTCAATAGAGGTATATGGCGAGAATTAGAAGAGCAAGTTAGAAATTGGGCTAATGAGAATAATCATATATATGTTATTACAGGAGGAGTGCTAAATTCATGCTCAAATTATATTGGAGAAAATCAAGTTGGAATACCTGAATATTATTATAAGATAATACTTGATTATAATGAACCTGACATTAAGGCTATTGCTCTTGTATTACCTAATAAAAAAGGTGATAAGGATCTATCCTCGTATATTAAATCGATTGACTATATCGAAGACATCACAGGTATTGATTTCTTTCCAGAGTTACCAGATCCTTTAGAAAAATCTTTAGAATCACAAGCATCTAAATATCAATGGTCTTGGAAATAAACATACACAGACTCAAACAACATGATAATTAAGAAAGATTTTGATAAGTTTAAGAAAGCGGTATCAAATCCAGAAGATGCAGAAAGATTAATCGCTTATAATGGTCCTAGCTTAGAATTATTTGAATATAAAAAAGTAAATATTACTAATCTTGAAAAAGATGAGATAACAGGAACATACACTCATGGAAGGTATCATTATGTTATTAAGTTCTTGCGTACTAAGAACAATACCATTGATTACAGTATCAATACTAGTATTTCAGGCTATACAATATTAGGCGCTTTAATACTTGCTGTAATCGTTAAACATGGTGGTGTTTTAGCTTTTGCATTAATAATATTCTTAATTATCTATTTAGTTAACAATCAAATTAAGTTTGGTATTTATAATAGAATAAATGCTGGCTGGCAAGAGATTGTAGAAAATAATACTGAGTCAAATCAGAAAAGGCTAGTAACCAACACAGATGAAGAAAACATGGCTTAATTCAAAAGAGCCCGCACCAGGATGGATGGGGTGGCTAATCCTTGTGGCTTTGTTTTTAGCTATTTCAGCTATTGTAGCAGAAACTAAAGATGATATTCTGCCTGTCTTTATAGGTATGTCTCTTTTCCTTTTTCTTTGTACAGCCTGGGTTCACTTCAAAAACAAAAAGATTATTGACAAGGTAGGAAAAGAGATTTATGAAAAAGTGAATGCTGATCTAATGCTAATTAGATTTATGGAAAAAAAGATTTTGCTGATATCTAAAGGCAGAACATATCATTTAATGCCACCAAATAATAATTATACAGGAAAAATAAAAGAATTCTGGGATAAGAAAGAAAAGGATATAAGATATGAAGTAAATTATAAAGAGGGTCAAGAGCATGGTAGCCGGCTTGGCTGGCATATAAATGGTCAACTTGCCTACAAAAAAGAATACCGTAGATGTGGGTACCTAAAAATGGGGAAAGAACATGGAAAAACACAGATTTGGGATAAAAGTGGTAAATTGCTAGCCTCTTTAGAATATTCTGAAGGTAAAATAATCTATAAATAATATAACTATGTTCGATGTACTCTTTGCAAAAACATTCTTTTTAGTTGGCCTTATGTTAGTGATAACAACAATCACCACAAGAATCAATAAAGAATATGAAACAACATTAGAAGCCGTTTTAACATTTATTGGTGTATTTGTCTTTCTTTTTGCGATAACATTCTTTTCTGAAGTTTTTCCTTTAAATATCCTTTTAGTGAGTTGCTTTGCTGGAATAATGGGCTGGAGTCTAGGTCCCACAATCACTCATTTTGGAAAGCGATTTAAATTAAAGAAATTCTTAAAAGCAAGGAATATAAAGTTAGAAAAAGATAGTGATAATAAAGAAAAAACTATTTATTATAAAGAAGATAATAATGGTGAAATGGAAATAATAAGTCCTGAAGGAATAGAGGAGTTATTAAAAGAATTTGAAATAGAAATAGAGAAAGGTGGTGACCCATACAATAAGACATGGCAAGACACTGTATTTCAAGCTATGCTAGGAACTACTCTTGCTGTTCTTGCTACTGCAGCATTAGTTGCTGTTTCCAGTATTGATTTTAGCTTTCTAGGTATATTCTTATTTATAGCATTATTATTACTTATAATAATATCAGTTCTAAATGCCTTTTGGTTTAAATCTTCAAAAATATCCTTGATAAAGGCCTATTTTGGAGTCTTAATCTTTACATTATATTTAGTATTTGACTTTAATAGACTTGAGTCTTTAATGGCTGAAGGCGAGACATCATGGTCTGCTGCAATTGATATTGCAGTGAATATTTATCTAGATATTATAAATCTATTCCTATATATACTTGAAATACTTAGCGAGTAGTTAAATCAAGAAAATCTGTATTAACGAGTTAAAAAATCCATCAATTTAGCTACTGCTTTTCCTCTATGGCTAATTTTACCTTTCTTATCTTGAGTCATCTCTGCAAAAGTAATTTGATGACCTAAAGGTTTAAAAATAGGATCATAACCAAAGCCTTGTTCTCCACTTTTATTGGTAATCTCTCCTTTACACTCTCCTTCAAACATATTGTGTTCTCCAGATATAATTAAAGCAATAATAGTTCTAAATTTTGCTTTCTTATTTTTCTCACCCTCCAATTTTTTAAGCACCTTGCTAATATTATCCTCTGCATTACACTCCTCTCCTGCATATCTAGCAGAATATACTCCTGGCTCACCCCCCAAGGCTTCAATTTCTAATCCAGTATCATCAGCAAAACAATTAAAACCATAATGATCAAAGACATATCTTGCTTTTTGCAATGCATTCTCTTCAATAGTAGGATTTGTCTCAGGCAGTTCTTCTAAACAATTAATTTCCTTTAAACTCAAAATCTCTATTCCATCAGGAACTAAAGACCTGATCTCAGAAAGTTTATTTAAATTATTAGTAGCAAATACGATTTTCATTTATTTATGGTGATAAGGTTCATTATTTAATATTGTATAGGCTCTATACATTTGCTCTAAAAAGAACAAACGTATCATTTGATGAGAAAAAGTCATATTTGAAAGAGATAACTTCTCATTACCTCTTTCATATAAAGATTCAGAAAATCCATAAGCCCCTCCAATTATAAATACCAATCGTTTTCTTCCAACAATCAACCATTGTTGCAATTTCTGAGCAAATGTTAAGGAAGTAAATGCTTTCCCTTTATCATCTAATAATACCACATGATCTGTATCTTTTAATTGGTTAAGAATTAACTCCCCTTCTTTCTTTATTAATTCATAATCAGAAAGATGTTTAGTATTTTTAACATTCGGAATATCAATGATTTCAAAGTTTGAATATTTTTTCAATCTCTTGTTATACTCATTAATCCCCTCTATAAGATATTTCTCATTTGTCTTGCCTATTGTTATCAATACAATCTTCATATTTTTGTATTTTTGGCAATATTAATAATTAGTATCCTCATGGAGGAAAAAGATTTTAAAAAATTTATAATAGAGGCTCTTTTAGAAGATGTAGGCGAAGGAGATCATAGTTCTATCGGTAGTATTTCTCAATCTACCACAAACAAAGCACAATTACTCATAAAAGAGAAAGGGATTATTGCTGGTGTTGAATTAGCAACGATGATATTTAAACAGGTTGATCCTAATCTAAAAATAGACGTCTTAATAAAGGATGGAACTGAGGTTGATAGAGGTGATATTGCTTTTATTATAGAAGGCAATTCTATATCTATCTTAAGTGGAGAAAGAGTAGTCCTAAACTGCATGCAAAACATGAGTGCTATTGCGACAAAGACAGCATATCTTAAAAGTCTAATATCTGAAACAGATTGCCAATTATTAGATACAAGAAAAACAACTCCTTTAAATCGAAAACTAGAGAAATGGGCTGTTAGAATCGGAGGCGGAAATAACCATAGATTTGGTCTCTATGATATGATTATGATAAAAGATAACCATATTGATTTTGCTGGGGGCATTAATCATGCTATTCAAAAAACTAAAAAATACCTTAAAGAAAAAAAGAAGAATTTAGATATAATTGTTGAAGCGAGAGATATAAAAGAAGTAAAAGAGATACTACATGAGGGTGGAATAAAACGTATATTACTGGATAATTTTGATTATAAAACAACTACAGATGCTGTAAATCTTATTGGTAATAATTGCCAAACAGAATCTAGTGGAGGAATTACAGAAAAAACAATTTTAGAATATGCAAAATGTGGTGTAGACTTTATCTCTATAGGGGCCCTTACTAATTCAAGAATAAATTTTGATTTAAGTCTAAAGGCTATCACATGATTACCCTGTTTACAGAAAGCATTAAAAAAATAAAACCATGGGGGCTCTCAGGTCTTAGTATATATGATGTTACAATTTTTTTCTGGAAAGGATTAATGAATGGTGCCATTACAACAAGAGCATCCTCTCTTGCATTCAATTTCTTCTTGGCTTTCTTTCCTGCAATAATTGTTTTCTTTACACTAATTCCATATCTGCCAATTCAAGGATTACAAGAAGCCTTAATGGAATTAATTACAATAGTTCTTCCACCTAACACTAATGAAATAACATTTAAAACTTTAGATGATATTATAAATAATCCTAGAGGAGGACTACTATCAATTGGTTTTATATTAGCACTTTATTTTTCAACTAATGGAGTGAATTCACTCATTGAAGCTTTTAATGCTTCATACCATATAAAAGAAGTGCGACCACTCATTCAACAAAGATTATTGTCTCTAGCGCTAACTGCACTCCTTTCGTTTATCTTAATTACAGCTATAGGATTAATGATATTTGGAAAGTTAACAGTAAATTATCTGATTAGTATTGACCTTATTTCTAACTATGCAGCAGATTTAATCTTATTTGGGAAATGGCTTACAATCGTGCTAATGTTATTTTTTGGTATTTCTAGTCTCTTCCATCTAGGACCTGCAATAAAAAGTAATTGGAAGCTATTTACAGCAGGATCAATACTGGCTACTATTGGTATAGTTATTACATCTATTGGGTTTAATTATTACGTCAATAACTTTTCTCAATACAATAAGATTTATGGCTCTATTGGAACTTTAATGATAATTCTGATTTGGATGTACTTCAATTCTATTATTTTACTTACAGGATTTGAACTAAATGCTAGTATTCTAAATGCAAAGCAGAATAGTAATTTATCCAATCAGGATTTGTAAATTCGCAAAAAATCTTAATCATGAAGCAATTACTAATTATTATATCATTTATAATATTCTCTACAAATATATTTTCTCAAGAAGTAAGAGATACTTTATTAACGCTAAACACTTCTCTAAATACTGACACAAATATATTGCCTGAAGAGAAATACAATCCTTTATTACAACCAAATACTTATCAAAACACTGATAATCCAAACTATTGGAAAAATAAAATGCCTAAAGAAGATTATTGGCAACAAGACATTCACTACAAAATAAAAGCAACAATTGATGAAGAAACTGATATTATAACTGCAACGCAAGAACTAAAATATACTAATAATTCTCCGGACACATTAGATGTAGTTTATTTTCATCTATATCAAAATGCTTTTCAACCTGAATCTTACCTTGATGAACTACAATCACAAAATGGGAAGAATCCAAAATATGGAGATTATGAAAATCAAAAATTAGGAACAAAAATAAATAAGATTACCGTAAATGGAATAAATGTCAAAACAGAACTAGATAATACTATCTTAAAGGTTTACTTACCAAATACTCTTAATCCTAATGCTAATATTGATTTTGATATTCATTTTAAAACTTATTTCGATCAAGGAGATGTAAGAAGAAGAATGAAAGTATTTAATTCTTGGGGATACAAACACTATAATGGAGTTCATTGGTATCCAAGGATATGTGTATATGACGCGAAATTTGGATGGACAAGAGACCAACATCTTGGCAAAGAATTCTATGGTAATTTTGGATGCTTTGATGTAGAACTAAATTTCGCATCTAATTTTGTTGTAGAAGCAACTGGATTTTTATTAAATAGAGAAAATGTCTTGCCAAAAGATTTAAGAGAAAAATTAGATATCAAAAATTTTAAAGACAAAGAATGGAATTCTCCTCCTTCTGTTGTGACTGAATATAAAAAGAATGAGAGAAAAACATGGAAATTTCATGCTGAAAATGTACATGATTTTGCATTTACAGCTGATCCAACATATAGAATTGGCGAAGCTCGTTGGGAAGACAAAGTATGTTACTCGCTTGTACAAGAACCGCATGCAAGCAAATGGCAAAACGCAGCTGAGTTTGGAGCTAAATGCCTTCAAGTCTTTTCTGAAGACTTCGGAAGATATGTATATCACAAAGTAATTGTTGCTGATGCAAGATCAGGAATGGAATATCCAATGATTACGTTAGATGGTGGGGCTGACCCTGGATATAGAGACTTGTTAGCACATGAAATAGGCCATATGTGGTTCTTTGGCCAGGTAGGTAACAATGAAACATATCGGGCACTACTAGATGAAGGTTTTACCCAATTTTTAACAGCATGGGCATTAATAAAAATTGATGGAGAGATGATAGTTGAAAATAAGCCAAAAAGCAAATGGAAACGACGGTTCTCAAAACCTCTAAAAGCTATAGATAGTGAAATATATTACTCATATATTAACGATGCTACAAAATTTAATGACCCTGTAATATCAACGCACTCGGATGGATTTCATGGTGCTTTACGACATGGAGGTGGATATAGACATGTATACTATAAAACTGCTGCGATGTTATACAATTTACAATACGTGTTAGGTGATGATTTGTTTATTAAAGCAATGCAAAATTATTTTAACACTTGGAAAATTGCACATCCTTACAATGAAGATTTTAGAAATTCAATAATCCGATATACAAAAGTTGATTTAAATTGGTTTTTTGATCAGTGGTTAGAAACAGAGAAGCGTATCGATTATTCAGTTAAGCTAAAAAATCAAAAAATAATATTTAAAAGAAAATCCAGAATGCAAATGCCAATAGATTTCCAGGTTATTGCAAAAGATGGAAAGAAATATGATTATCATATACCTAATCATTGGTTTATAAAAGACACCGATGCAACAGTACTAAAAAAATGGCATGGATGGGATTTAATTCATCCTACATATGAAGTTGAATTAGATATTACCTCAGGCATAGATGAGGTCATTATTGACCCAACAAACAGACTAGCTGATGCATATATGCCAGATAATAGTTCTAAAGGAAATAAAACGTTCAGTTTTGATCATAGACTATACCAATATCCAGATTGGAGAAACTATGAGATAAAATATAGACCTGATATATGGTGGAATAGCTATGATGGAATAAAAACTGGTATAAACTTAACTGGCGGTTATCTAAGACATCATCATTTATTTAATGCTACTATATGGCTTAATACTTCGGCATTACAAAAAAATAACCTTATTAATGCAGATAATTATGATAAATACTCTTACCGTATAGAATATAATACTAATCTAGACCAACTCTCCTTAAACACAAGATTTTTGCTAAGTTCAAAGTTTATTGCAGGATTAAATACAAATGCAATAACTATAGAGAAATCAGATAAAAAAGGAAATAATAAACTTACAGTTAAATTACTATCTCTATACAGAACTAATGAAAACTATCTTATACTGCCTGGATGGGAATCTTCAAAAATGAATAATCGAATTGATATAGATCTAGAACATAAATATAAATATACACATGGAAAAGGTAAAATCAACTTACAATTTAATACGTCTGCTTTAGGTAGTGACTATGACTACAACAAGCTAATCTTAACCGGTCTAAATAATAACACATTCAAAAAACTAAAAATAAATACTCGAGTATATCTTCAGTTAGGGACTGGTAGTAATTGGGCTGAAGAGAGTAAATTAGCTTTAGCAGGAGCTAATAATGAAGAAATGATGCATTCTAAATTTACTAGGTCGCAAGGAATTATATCATCTGAAAATATGATTTATGGAGACGCTTTAAATCATTTTCATGCATCTGGAGGATTAAATCTAAGAGGCTATAGTGGATACCTTGCTCCTAACTTTAATGATGACGGCACGATTTCTTCATTAAATTATAATGGAACAAGTGGCGCTTCAATTAATGCCGAAATAGATTTCACATCATACCTACCGTATTTAGTTCGAAGATATAATTTCGCTTCATATCTATTTGCTGATGCAGGTATTATTTCAAATAAGGAGCTTAACAAAGATAATTATACGACTATTTTTGAATCTATCAGAACTGATGCAGGTATAGGATTTACATATAGCATTAAAAGATTTGGGCCTCTAGAAAATATAAAGCCTTTAACAGTAAGATTTGATATCCCATTATTCTTGAATAAAGGACCAGAAACAGCAAACACAAAAATGAAATGGTTAATTGGGATTAATAGAGCATTTTAAATTAATTAAAAGTGAAAAAGAAAATACTCGTAACAGGTGGAGCAGGATATATTGGTTCGCATACTGTTGTTGAGCTAATTAATTCAGGATACAAACCTATTATAATTGACAATCTATGCAACTCTTCTTCCGAAAATATTAAAGGTATAGAAAAAATTGTTGGAGAAGAAGTAAAATGGTATAATATAGATTGCAGAAATAATCAAGAAATGAATAATGTCTTTACTAAAGAAGGAGAAATTGAAGGATGTATTCATTTTGCAGCTTATAAATCGGTTGAAGAGTCAGTTCAGGACCCTGAGAAGTATTATAACAATAATCTTTCTTCTTTAGAAGTCCTATTACAATGTATGTATAATCATAACACCAATAATATTATTTTTTCTTCTTCTTGCACTGTGTATGGCATGCCTGACTATTTACCTGTAGATGAAAATGCCCCATTCAAGAAAGCATCCTCTCCTTATGGAGAAACAAAACAATTATGCGAGAAGATTCTTCAGAAAAGCACTTGCAACAGTATATCTTTAAGATATTTTAATCCTGTTGGGTCACATAATTCCGCTTTAATTGGCGATTGCTCTACTGACAAGCCAAGCAATCTCGTGCCTATTATAACAGAAGTTGCCATTGGAAAAAGAAAACAAATAATTGTTTTTGGAAATAATTATAATACCTCTGACGGAATGTGTATACGTGATTATATCCATGTAGTAGACTTAGCAAAATCACACGTACAATCTATAGACTTTCTTCTTAAAAATGCTGGAAAACATGCGTTTAATGTAGGTTCGGGTAAAGGAGTAAGTGTAATTGAAGCAATTACAACATTTGAGAAGGCAAATAATGTAAAAATAAACTACTCTTTTGGACCTAGGAGAAGTGGAGATATAGAAAAAATATATGCGAATGGAGATCTAATTAAATCACAATTAGGCTGGGAAACTAAACAAACTCTAAAAGAAGCCATGAAATCTGCTTGGAAGTGGGAAAAGAAGAAATCAAATAAACTCTAATGTCTGCTAAAAATAAAATAAAAACAATTAAAAATTTATGTGATTACATCTGGCATCTTGAAGAAAAATATAATTTATTAGAAATAGAAATTAATGGAATCCACCCTTGGGCTGCTTTTAGAATGGATTTATATTATCTAATAGGAAAAAAATATGAGGTATTTGATCAGGAGCTAAATATGAAACTCTCAAGTTGGAATAAGATTATTCAGTCTTTCCAGCTCTTACGTAATATAATAAGATATCAGCCAAAGCTTAAACTCAAAAAAGTAGATGTTCTAATTTTCTCACACGAAAGAAGTAAAATACTTAATAACAAATTTATTGACCCTTACACTCATTATCTTAAAGCTAATTTGTTAAAAGACAAAATATCATTCCTTGAATTTGAACCTCCTTATAAAGGAAAACATTTAAGAAAGAAACAAGATTATACAAGATATTTAGATGTAATATTAATACTAAGAAATATTAAAAGTCTCTTTGTAAAAATAAAACTAAATAATACAATTAAAAAGACTATTCAAAAATTATCTGAAGAAATCAACAAAGAAGACAATAAATTCTTAGATGTAAAGAACACCATAATTAGTAATACTAAAAAATTCAAACCTACATATGATTTCTACAAATATATATTACAAAAAACACAGCCAAAAAAAATATATCTTGTTGTCTCTTATGGAAAAGGAGAACTTATAAAAGCTGCAAATGAGCTTAACATTGAAGTAATTGAATTACAACATGGAACATTCAGTAAGTATCATCTAGGGTACTCTTTTCCTTACAAAAACAACAAAAAATACCTACCCACTAAATTTTATGTGTGGAATAAATACTGGAAGAATCTAATAACCTTACCGATAGCCAAAGAGAATGTTGTTCTTTTTCCATTCCAATATATAGAAAAAGAAAAGGAAAAATATAAAAAAACAAAAAAAGTTAAAGATTCTTTAATTATATTTAGTCAAGGCGGAATCACAGAGAGTATGGCTGAAAAGATTATAAATAACATTGATTATTTTAAACAATACAACATGACTTTTAAGTTACATCCTAATGAATATCATATGATTTCAAGATATACTAAACTAAATCAATTAAAGAAGATGCATAATGTAACAATAGTCAAAGATATAGACTTATATAAAAACCTTGCATCATTTGAATTTCAAGCTGGTGTATTTTCAACAGTATTATATGAAGGAATTGAATTTAATTGTAAAACAATACTTCTAGACCTTCCTGGCATAGAATATATGAGTAAATTTATAACAAAATATAATCCTAAGATAATCTAGATTTGTAACTTTGAATAATAAGCATCAATTAAAAAGCGATGAATAAACCTTCTGAAAGAAAACAATCATGAATGCAAAAACAGATATACTAGAAGAACATAAAATTATTATCTGTATAATAGCACGATTAAAATCTACACGATTACCAAATAAAGTAATCAAAAAGATAAAAAATGAAACTATCATTGAACATCTAATTAATAAATTAAAAAACATCAAGCATAAAAATATTGAAATTGCTTTATGCACTACAGTTAAAGAAGAAGATGATCAATTAGAAAAAATCGCAATTAAGAATAATATCCATTGTATAAGAGGAAGTGTATTATCTGTTGTTGATAGATTATTAGAAGCAGCAACAAAAACAAAGGCAGATACAATAGTTAGAGTTACAGGTGATAACATATTTACAGATCCATCTCTACTTGAGAAACTAATACTTGAACATCTTGCAGAAGATGCTGAATACTCTAGGATAGAGAACATTCCTGTAGGAGTTACTGCCGAAGTAATTAATCATCAAGTTCTAAAAAATTGTTTTGAAGAAAATAATAAAGAAGAAAGTGAATATATGACACTACATCTTTATCAACCTAAAAAATATAAAGTACTAGTCCTCCTTTCTGAGAAATCATATGAAGATATTAACTTATCTATAGATACCCCAAATGATTTTTCTAGAACCATGAATATATTTAACTATTTAGAAGAAGCATATTCAATTGTTGATGTAATTAATATCATCAAAGAACATAATATCGCTTATAGCAAGATTAATACAGAATCTAACATTAAGCTTATTGACAAAGTTATTACACATAAAGAATATAAACAATATTTGTTACAACTTAGAAAAGAATCTATTACTAAATCTATAAAAATATGAAGCATCAAATAATATGTGAAACAGCTTTTACACATGAAGGAGATCTAAACTATTTAAAGAAACAAATAGATATAGCAAAAGATATAAATTCAGACTATATAAAATTCCAAATTTTATTAGACATCGATTCTGTATACTCAAGATCTACTGAGATCTATCATGATATGAAGACAAAGATGTTAAGTGAAACAGAATGGGAAGATGCAATAGAATATGCAACAAATATAGGTCTAAAAACTCTTGTTCTTCCTATAGACTATCACGCTTTAAAGTTTGCTCTTAATAATAAATCTACACATGCAATTGAGATACATTCTATTTGTCTCAACGATATTGTTTTTTTAGATGAAATCAATAAATCTAAAACAGATTTACTTATAGTTCTAGGTATAGGAGGTAGAAAAATAAAAGAAATTAATTTCTGTATAAATTATTTAGAATCTAAAAACTTATTGCTAATGGCTGGCTTCCAAAGCTTCCCTACAAATATAGAAGATGCTAATCTAGGTAAGATCAAAACTTTAAAAACAGAATATTCCTATCCTATTGGATATGCAGACCACACACAATGGGATAAAGACGATAGTTCCATGATATTAACAGCATTAGCTCTTGGCGCTTTATATATAGAAAAACATATAATCTTAGAAAAAGGAAGTGAAAGAGCAGATTATTATTCTGCAGTTGGAAAAGATGAACTTATTAAATTACAAGAAACGGTAGGTCTTTACAAAAAAATATATGGAAAAGAAGATCTTAATATATTAAACAATAAAGAATTAATTTACAAAAACCGAGAACGTAAAATTATTGCAACAACAGATATAAAAGAAGGTTCAGTATTTGATAAATCTAACATCGGTTACTCTGTAACAAACCAAGAAACAGATATAGAACAATATGAATATAACTCTCTATTGTCCAAGTCTGCAAAGAATGACATTAAAAAAGGATCCATAATCATGCGTCACAATATTAAATGAAAAATAAAAAAAAGATTATTTTTCTAGTAGTTGGTAATCAAAGATTAGGTACTGGGCATATTTATAGATCTATTATCTATAGGAAAGAACTTGCTAGTCTTGGATTCATATGTCATACCTTTTATCAAAAAGGAGATGATTTAGTGAATGAAATATACAAAGAGCACTCGCTTTCATCAGATCAAGTTGATTATCTTACAGATAAGCAAGTAAAAGAATCAAAAGATAATGTTTATATTTTAGATATTTTAGACACATCCGTCGATTTTATTAAAGCGATAAAAAAACATAATACAGTAATTACCTTTGAAGATCTAGGCCCTGGATCAGAATATTCAGATCTAGTGATTAATGCTCTTTATAAACAGAAGAAAATCACTAAAAACCATTATTATGGTCATAAATATGTAGAATTACGAGATGAATTCCAAGATACAAAGTATACAATCAATGAAACAATAAAAAATATTCTAATAACATTTGGAGGGACAGATCCAACTAACTCAACATATATAGTGCTAAATGCTATATATGAATTTTGC
>MDSW01019029.1_pt1 | contig 15799 bp, 15 predicted proteins | sample 811171 | NCBI WGS metagenome assembly MDSW01 (sample SAMN05326641, study PRJNA326480) | marine metagenome | isolation source: seawater | place: Atlantic Ocean: North West | collected 2012
CATCATTAACTATAGACCAAAAATATGGATCTTTACCTCGTCCGAAAGGAAGATAACTTGGATGAAAGTTGACAATACCTGTCTTGAATTTATTTAAAATTTTCTCTTCAAGGATCGTTGGCCACCATAACAGAAAACCCAAGACATAATCATTTTCCCGAGAAAGGACTTGCTCAAGCTTTATTAGTTTCCAGTTTTCACTTAATAAAACTGCAGAGTCATCTTCGTTTAGATAATCAGAAATAATATGAGTATGGTCGAGATCAAACAAATCCTTGACCAAATTTAATAACTGGGCACCTATTCCAGAGCCTGGGAAAAGACAATTCAAATTTCTAGTTCCATTCAATACTAACTAAAGCATAGCTTACGTTTTAAATATCCATTTTTTCAATATTATTTCACGCAGATCCTTACAGGAAAGGAACGCCGCAAGCCACCCGAGAACCAATGAAAATAAAAAGAGGAAAACAAACGTTAGATTACCTATTATCTCAGATAGCCAGTATGCCGAAATCCCAGCAATAGCAAATGCCACTAAAAAAGGAATAATAAAATTTTCCAAAATTGATGAAAAGATAGTCGTATTAGATAAACCTCTAAGTCCAATTATTTGGCATCCAATATAATAAAAGATGCCATAAATGCTCCATATGCAAGCTGCACCAGTAGTATCAAAATAGTGAACAGACAAAATCAACAATGGGATCACTCCAATCACACAGATTAGGTTTAAAACAACGACCGGCTTTAGTTGCTTTCTACTATATAAAATACTAAGCGACGGATATGCGCAGCTAGAAAACATTCCGCCAAGCACCATAATGGTCAAAATCAACGCAGTCCCTTCTGCCGTGTCTTCGTTTCCGATCCAGATGAGCAGGACTGGCTTAGAAAATAAAAAAATCAATGCAGTAGGTGGGATAATCAAAGCACTCATCAACTGGGATGCAAACCGTAGCTTACGTGCCAAACCATCTTCATCACCTTTGGCAACCAATTCTGTAAATTGCGGGCTAAACGCATTGATTAGTGGCGTAGCAATGCGCGAAAACCCTGATACCACTGCCCAAGCCAACATATAAAAACCAAAACTCTCGAGAGAGACCATCCCACTAAGAACCATTTTATCCGCTTGTGATAATACCATCCCAAGGACTCCAATTAACATTATGGCTCCTACATACTGTTTTACCGTGAGTAACATCTTCGCTGAAAAATGAGCTGAGTGCTCACTTGTATCGATCCTTCTCCACAATGACCAACGCAAAACTCCAGTCTGCATAAAAGTTGTCACTATCTGCCATAAAAAAAACGCGTAAAGATCACTGCTTATAAACCACAACACTCCAAGGGATCCAAGACCTCGCAATGTTCCAAAAATAGCTAGTAAAGCAGAGCATTCCACCTGCCGTTGAAGGCCCATTAGCCCACCGATATAGAGCCCCGAAGGAACTTGGACCACCAAAGAGACGGCCATCAGCATTAATACACCACGAATTAAATCTGGCGAAAGACTTTTAGCCTCAAACCATACAGCACCAAAAAACCAAGCTCCTATTAAAATTCCCAACCCTAAAATTATAATAACAAACCAATAACCAACCTCTAAACTTTTCAACAAAACTGGGATAGTTTTTTTCATCTCAGGACGCGCAGAACGCCAGGCAATCTCTGTCGTTGCCGTTAATGATACCGATACGTCAAGTATTCCTAAAATTGCAACCCATGATAGATAAAACCCAATTAGCCCATAGCTCTCAACACCTAAAATTAAAATATAAAGAGGCGTGAGGAACAGCATGATTACCGTCAGCCATAAATTCGACAGGAGATTTGCCGAAATATTTCTTCCAAGAAGGCTCATTATTTTAGGATTAAAAATTATAACTGTTGTTGATGCTTTTCATTCAACGCACTAGCTGAAACTTTTCAAGTATACATTTGGTACTATAGTTACTCACCATTTAGTATCAATATAATTTAAGAGTGAAACGAGTGGCTGTCTTTGCTTTGATAGCAAGTTTTATTTAATTATACTTCCATTCAGATAACGGTCAGTAACCGGCAGTAGTTTCATATATAGCCTGTTGCAGAATTCAATGTCGACCGGATTACTTTAGCCACTTTTCCAATTTCTTCTTCCGTCAAATCAAAATAGCTTGGTAAATTTACAGCACGTTTATATAAACCGTAGCTTACTAAATTTTCCCGCCTTTCTTTAAACATGGGCAATATAGAAAGCGGCCAAAAAAATACGCGTCCATCAATGTTGTTTTTCTTGAATGTGGCTAGCAATACATCGCGATTAAATGGCACATCTTCATCAATCACGATGGTTGGCATCCAATAACCGTTCACCGTCTCCGGCGGTTCTGGGTTCATTTTGATCGGTAAATTTCTAAAGTGTTCAGCATAACAATTAAAAACTTGCCTTTTTCTAGCAATCAATTCCTCAATACGCTCCATTTGTGCACAACCTATGGCAGCCTGGATATTGGACATCTTGTATTTGTATCCTACTACGTCCGGCCAAAATTGTTTACTTTGCTGACGAATACGGCCATGGTTGCTAAGGTTTAGCACCTTTTCATAAAGCAAGTCGTCTTGCGTTACGAACATCCCACCCTCTCCTGTTGTCAATGTTTTCGTACCATGAAAAGAGAAAATGCCAAAAGTCCCCATCGAACCGGCGCTTTTGCCAAACCACTTGGAACCTATTGCTTCCGCCGCATCTTCAATAACTGGAATGCCATACTTCTGACCAATCGCAAGTAACGCTTTCATATCGCATAGATTACCATATAAATGCACTGCTATTATGGCTTTGGTGTTTGATGTAATGGCAGCTTCGATTTTGGCAGGATTAATGCACCAAGTATCCGATAATACATCCACAAAAACTGGCTTAGCGCCAAGATAAACAGCTGGAACTGCCGATGCTATCCAATTAGTGTCACCAATAATCACTTCGTCTCCAGGGCCCACTCCAAGAGCAGCAAGTCCCATGTGCATCGCTCCAGTACAACTCGAGGTAGCAATCGCGTGCTTAACGCAAAGATGTTCGAGAAATTTATTTTCAAATTTGGTGATATATTCATAGCAACGCTCTCCCCACCCATTGGTAGCAGCGTCAGTCGCATAACTGATCTCTAAATTAGTTATAGATGGCTTGGTATAGTGGATTTTTGACACTCTATTTTTCCTAGTCACGATGGTTAGCTTTAATATGTTAGAAACTTAACATAGTGCATTTTGCATTACCCAAAAATTTGTTTTTGCATTGATTGCATGGAATATTTGATAGTTCATAGCTAAAATCTAATAAAGGCATTCGAATTTTATTTGATCTGTAATCTTGGCACCGCTATTACGAATTTCGTATTTTTCGCAACTAAGCTCTCTAATTGGCTAGTTACCTCTTCAGCAATATTCCATGGCAGAATTACTACAAAGTCGGGATTAAATTCAGCCAATGCCGATGGTGGCAAGATGGGTATGTGGCTACCTGGCATATACTTTCCCTGTTTAGCCGAAGCTGCATCACAAACAAAAGGTAATAAATCTGGCTTCACTCCAGCGTAATTCAGTAAAGTGTTACCTTTGGCAGCTGCGCCATAAGCTGCAACTTTTTTCCCAGCGCACTTCTTTTCAATCAGAAAATTAAGTAGATCATCCTTTAAACGATTAGCCTGAACCTGGAAATTTTTGTAGGTATCTATGCACTTTAAGCCCCGCCGCACTTCTTTTGTATATAACGCCTTAACCAGGGGGGTAGTTTGGCGCACATCATCAGCGTGACAGCCAAATACGCGCAAGCTTCCACCATGGGTTGAAAGTTGCTCTACATCCCAGAGGCGAAGACCAGCAGCTTCAAAAATGCAACTGACAGTATGAAGTGAAAGGTAAGAAAAATGTTCATGGTAAACAGTATCAAACTGTGTGTGCTCGATTAGCTGTAGCAAGTGTGGAAATTCTAAAGTAAGAGTTCCACCAGGTTTGAGAGCCGCCTTGAGGCCAAAGGTAAAATCATTTATGTTAGGAACATGTGCATAAACGTTATTACCAATAATAAGATCTGCCTGCTTACCTTTAAAAGCCAATTTCTTGCCTAGTTCTTCACCAAAAAATTCGCGTAATACTGGTATTTGAAGCTGTTCAGCAACAGTGGCGGTACTGGCAGTTGGTTCAATACCCATACAAGGAATACCCGCCGCTAAAAAGTTTTTCAGCAAGTAGCCATCATTAGAAGCTACCTCAATGACATAGCTAGTTTCACTTAATCCAAGCCGAGCTATAATGGCTTCAGTATAATTTTTAGCATGAGCTAGCCAACTTGTCGAAGTGCTCGAGAAATATGCATAATCTGGGCTAAAGAGTTCATCTGCTTGAGCGTAGTCCTCAGTTTGGACCAGCCAACAATTACTGCAAACGTTTACTTTAAGAGGATAGTATTTTTCTGGAAGACTTAACTGATCTTCCGTCAGATAAGCATTAGATGGTGGCGCAAAGCCAAGATCAAGAAATGTATTTTCAAGAAGAGTTGCGCAGTGACGGCATTTCATTTCAATTTTATTCCCCTAAATTCGGACGTTAGTAGTGAGTTGGCTTGATCACGTTCCGATATATCAGTTACGGCTAATGGCCACTTAATATCCAAAATCTTATCATCAAAATGCAAGGCGCCTTCAGCCTGTGGAGAATACGGTTCTGTATGCAAATAGAGCAACTCAACATCATTACTTAGTGACTGAAAACCGTGTGCAAAACCCTCTGGTATAAGCATTGCATGGCAGTTTCCACCCGACAAAATTTGGGCATGCCATTTCAAAAAAGTTTTGGAGTTTGCTCGCAAATCCACCGCTACATCCCACACTTCTCCGCGGATGCAGCTTACCAATTTCATTTCTGCGTATGGCGAGTTTTGATAATGTAAACCACGAATAGTTCCCCTATTACTTGTAAAACTGTGATTAATTTGAGCAATAGGCTTCTTCCAGCCTGCAAGTGATAATTCATCCGAGCAAAACAGGCGAGAAAAAAAGCCACGGACATCGCCAATACGTTGCCGCTCAATTAGTTTAAGACCAGCTAGTGGTAAATTCTCAACAGTCAGTCGGTTCAACTAAGAGCCTCGTAAAAAGCAATGTCATTTTCACAAAGCGTGTGGGCGTCTAAGCCGCTAGATTGAGATTGGTACCAATCCACAGTTAGTTTTACACTTTCAGGTAGTGTCAAGCATGGAGCCACCCCAAGTGTATGACGCGCTTTAGAATTTTCAAGTGCGAGAAACCCTGCTTCATGGGGACCCGTCACAGTATTATCATAATTCACTTTGTCACTACCATAAAATTTTCTAGCCAATTCGACCACATCTCTAACTGTGACCGCTTCTTGCGTTGTCGGGCCAAAATTATATGATTCAGCCAAATCTGCATTTACCCAAAGCTTCTCTGCCAATATTAAATAGCCAGATAAAGGTTCTAAAACATGTTGCCATGGCCTCACTGCTTCGGGGCGACGAACTTCAAGCGACTGTCCGTTTTGCCAACTGCGAATTGCATCAGGGATTAATCGGTCGGCTGACCAATCACCGCCACCAATAACATTGCCAGCACGAGCACTAGCGACGGCCACACCTTGCGGACCAAGAAAAGAGTCCCTATAACTAGAGACGACAAGTTCACTGGCTGCCTTACTAGTACTATAAGGGTCATGACCGCCAAGTGTATCATCCTCACGGTAAGGAAAATGCCACTCTTTGTTTCGATAAACCTTATCGGTGCTTACTATGATAGCAACTCTTGCACAACTGACACTACGTAGTGCATCAAGCAGATGCACAGTGCCCATAACATTAGTGCTATAGGTTTCAATGGGCTCTAGATAGCTGTGGCGTACTAAAGGTTGCGCAGCCAAGTGAAAAATCACTTCAGGTCTCATATTTCCTATAATCTGCAATAGGGCTTCTTTATCGCGAATGTCGCAGAAGTGACCATCACAGAATTCTTTTAATCCAGCCAACTGAAACAAATTAGGATCAGTGTTTGGCTGCAAACCGATACCTGATACCCGTGCGCCCATGCGATTTAACCAAACCACGAGCCAACCGCCTTTAAAACCAGTGTGTCCAGTAACTAGGACACGCTTGCCTATCCAAAAATTGCTTGCAGGTCGTATCATCTTCACTTCCAGACCTTCCAGGGGGCTTCATCAGAGTCCCACAAATTTTCGAGATAGGTCTTATCACGCATCGTGTCCATAGGCTGCCAAAAACCTTTATGCATAAAAGCCATTACTTCACCCATAGAAGCAAGGTTCGCAAGGGGCTCGTTCTCCCAACTAGTTTGGTCGCAATTGATCTGCTTCAACACCCTTGGCGACAAAACAAAAAATCCACCATTTATTAATCCACCATCACCGCGCGGCTTTTCAACAAAACCGGTTACTTCTTTATTGTTATTGCACTCAATGGCCCCGTAACGTCCTGGAGGCTGAACTGAAGTAATTGTAGCAAGCTTGCCATGCTTTTGGTGAAAAGCAATGCTTTGAGCAATATCGACATTACTGACGCCATCTCCGTAGGTAAAACAGAAACTCTCTTCATTCTCGATATATCTTGCTACACGTTTAAGTCGCCCACCAGTCATGGTGTTTTCACCTGTGTCAACAAGCGTTACACGCCAAGGTTCCACCTTCTGTTCATGTACCTCCATATTATTTCTAGCCATGTCAAAGGTAACGTCTGACATATGCAAAAAGTAATTTGCAAAGTATTCTTTGATAAGATAACCCTTGTAGCCGCAGCAGACTACAAAGTCATTCACGCCATGAGCAGAATACATTTTCATAATGTGCCAAAGTATCGGTTTGCCACCTATCTCGATCATTGGTTTCGGTTTAAGGTGGGTTTCTTCAGAAATACGCGTTCCAAGGCCACCAGCCAGTATTACAGCTTTCATTGCTTTACCTTTACTAATTGACTTTTATAGTTGGACGTCCTATCGGAATGTATTTCCACCCTGCTGATACTAATTTTTTAGGCGAATACAAATTTCGTCCATCAATAATAACCTTTTGTCGCATACGCCTCGCCATTTCCTCCAGGTCAGGCACCCGAAACTGCTGCCACTCTGTACAAATTACAAGTGCATCTACATCCTGCAACGCTTCATATTTATCATCAAAAAGTTTTAGTTGGGTTTGGCTACTGTAAATACGCTTTGCTTCCTCTAAAGCTGCAGGATCATAAGCCCGGACTGCAGCCCCAGATTGCCATAGTGACTCCATCAGGGTGCGACTCGGGGCCTCACGCATATCATCGGTATTTGGTTTAAAAGATAGCCCCCAAACCCCAATAGTGAGCCCGTCCAATTGGGATGCACCGCCAAAGTGAGCCAATAACTTAGAATAAAGGAGAGTCTTCTGAGTATCATTGATCGTCTGGATGGCCTTTATTAATTCGGTTTTGTAGCCAACTTGTTCAGCCGTACGGTCAAGGGCTTTGATATCCTTTGGAAAGCAACTGCCACCATAGCCACACCCAGGGTAGATAAAGTGATGGCCTATACGCGGGTCTGCACCAATGCCCCTACGTACTTCTTCAATATCCGCACCTAGAAGTTCCGCTAGATTGGCCATTTCATTCATAAAACTGATTTTTGTAGCGAGCATAGCGTTTGCGACATATTTAGTCATCTCTGCACTGCACAGATCCATAATGATAATACGATCATGATTTCGGTTAAAGGGCTCATAAAGTTCATACATCAAGGACCGAGCGCGCTCGCTTTCTATACCTAAAATTATGCGGTCTGGCTTTAAAAAATCGCTTACCGCTGCTCCTTCCTTTAAAAATTCAGGGTTTGATACAACGTCAAAAGGTATGTTTGCTCCGCGTTGTTTTAACAATTGCGAAATTGTGGCTTTCGTTTGATTTGCAGTACCTACGGGCACTGTGGATTTATTGACTATAACCTTATAGTCTTGCATATTGTGCGAGATTTTCTCAGCAACCTCCAAAACATATTGTAAGTCGGCTGATCCATCTTCATCCGCTGGTGTACCCACAGCGATAAACTGTACCTCTCCATGGTGAACTGTATTATCAACATCTGTGGTAAAGTTCAGTCGTCCAGCCGCTACGTTGCGCTCTATTAGTGCTTCAAGGCCCGGCTCCCAGATTGGCACAATTCCATTATTCAACTTTTCAATTTTTGCTTGATCTTTGTCCGTGCAAAAAACATTATGACCAACTTCAGCCAAACAAGCACCGCTGACCAAACCTACGTAGCCAGTACCAAAAATAGAAATTTCCATAACTTAAAATTAAACCTTATAGTAATTTCGATACCAATCAACAAAATGCTGGATTCCATCTTGTACGGATGTAACTGGTTTGTAGTCAAATTGCTCAATTAAGTCATCAACGTTAGCGTGCGTGTTAAGCACATCGCCTAGCTGCATAGGCAATAGCACTTTATCAGCCTTTTTCCCCAGTGCCTTCTCAATTGCATTTATATAATCTAATAACTCTACAGGTTGATTATTACCAATATTGTAGATACGCCATGGAGCTAAGCTAGTACCTGGGTCTGGGAAATTACCATCCCATTTTTTATTTGCAGTTGCTGGTCTATCCAAAGTACGAATAACACCCTCGATAATATCGTCTATATAAGTAAAATCACGCCGATGCTTACCATAGTTAAAGACTTCAATGCTATCCCCAGCAAGAATGGCTTTCGTAAACTTGAACAAAGCCATGTCTGGCCTACCCCATGGACCATAAACAGTAAAAAAACGTAGGCCAGTTGTAGGTAGTCCATATAGATGGCTGTAAGTGTGCGCAATTAGCTCATTAGTTTTTTTGCTAGCAGCATACAGACTTATCGGGTGATCTACATTCTGCTGTATCGAATATGGAATAGCTGTATTAGCACCGTAAACGCTTGAACTACTTGCATATACCAAGTGTTCAACTCCATGGTTTCGGCAGCCTTCCAAAATATTTGCAAAACCAACAATATTGCTTTCTATATACTCCATAGGATTATCGATTGAGTAACGCACACCAGCCTGAGCAGCAAGGTTAATCACGTGTTTTGGCTGGTGGTTCTTAAAAGCAGCCTCTATCGCATTACTATCAGCTAGATCAATACAGAGATGTGTGTAATTAGCGTGATTTACATACCGAGCCAAACGCGCTTCTTTCAGCGCCGGATCGTAATAAGAATTGTGGTTATCAATTCCTACCACGCTATCGCCGCGCTCAAGCAAACGCAAGGTAAGAGCAGATCCAATAAAGCCGGCTGAGCCAGTGACTAGATAAGTTAAATTCATTACTTTGCCCTCACAAGCGCCACAGAGTTGCTCCAGCAGCTTTAACAGCATTTGGTTCATAGGAGGCCTTTATATCGATGAACACACCGCCCGATTTCAGTGGGGCCAAAAGATTGTCTACTGGCTGATCAGTATAATATGTATGCGAAACAGCCGCTACCATAGCATCCACGTTAGAAGGTAATTGGTCCCAGTCTTTGAGTTTTAAACCATATTCATGAAGCGCCTGCTTTGTATCTGCGATAGGATCATGGACATACACTTCGCAGCCAAAATCCTGCAAATCCCGCAACAAGTCGGCCACCTTACTATTACGTAAATCTGAGCAGTTTTCTTTAAAGGTAAGACCCAATATGATTACTTTAGCACCCATAATGTTAGTGCCATTAGCAATCATTTTTTTAATCGTTTGCTGCGCTATGTAGTTTGGCATATCATTATTAATACGACGACCAGCTAAAATGAGTTCCGGGTGATAGCCCATCATGTCAGCTTTATAGCTCAGATAATAAGGGTCTACGCCAATACAATGTCCTCCCACAAGTCCAGGACGAAAGGGCAAAAAGTTCCACTTTGTTCCAGCAGCTTCTAGAACTTCTAAAGTATCAATACCTACGAATTCAAAGATCATTGCTAACTCATTCATGAGCGCGATATTCAGATCCCTCTGGATATTTTCAATTACTTTGGCAGCTTCAGCCACTTTGATGCAGCTGGCTTTGTAAACCCCTGCACCTATTATATTACCGTAAAGCTCAGCCACATTATCAAGAGTTGCTGGCGTGTCACCAGCTACGATCTTAACAATTTTAGTAATTGTGTGCTCCGTATCGCCCGGATTAATTCGCTCTGGGCTGTAACCCACCCAAAAATCTTTCTTCCATTCGAGGCCTGAATGCTTCTCAAGAATAGGAATACAGACCTCTTCCGTCGCGCCAGGATAAACTGTGGACTCGTATACTACAATAGAACCACGTTTTAAGTGCTTACCAACGGTTTCACTACTCCTAATCAAGGGTGACAAGTCGGGCTGGTGAGCCAAATCTACCGGCGTAGGTACAGCAATGATAATAAATTTTGCTTCTTCAAGAACTACAGGATCAGTGTGAAATTTGAGTTGTGTAGCCTTTTTTAGGTCATTTGTATTAACTTCACCTGTCGGGTCTATTTGGCGTCGGAAAGACTCAACTTTGTCAGTTGAAAGATCAACTCCAAGAGTATGCATTTTTTTACCAAATTCAACGGCAAGAGGAAGGCCGACATAACCTAGGCCCACAACTGCAATACTATCTTGCTTATTAAACGACCAGAGTTGGGTATTCATGTGAAGGTCAATTCCCTTGATCTAATACGAGATTTCACTGAAGCACTTTAAACTCTTCACACTAGAGATCATTTTTTCCATTAAAGTTCGTAATGAAGTTACTCTGAATAATGATGTAAATGTAATGCTTGTAAATGATGCGGGTACGTATAAAGTATTTGCTTGCGACATGGTGTTGGCCATAAATTTAATCTTAATATCAACGATACAATTTGGGATGTACATAGGCAAAGATTTTTTTGTTTTTGTTTAAACCGTAAACCAAAAAAATCAATCGCAGCTCATAACTAATGTGAAACAAAAAATCAAATCATTTTTGCCCTAAATAATTGATAATGAGCTAAGATAAACTATTAAAAACATCAGGGTTTGATCAATTTATTCCACGCGAGGCTTTTGCAACGTTTAAACCTATAAAATAAGTTAGGACAAAAAGTAATCCTACACCGAAAGTACACCAAACCGTTGCAACAAAGTTATTCCAAAATAAAACGCCTAAAATTTGCGGTACAGAAATCAATGGAACTAGAATTAGGGTCGCGGTAGGATTTGTTATTTCCCTTCTGTCTCGGCCAAAAAATCGAATTTCAAGATATCGCATAGCAAGCTGATGAAAATGAAGGCGGTCGGGGCGATCTGTTGGGTTACCTAATTTCCAACGGCGCCAGATAGCTAAACCAGTGTCGGCAACGGGCCAGAAAAAAATAAGGAGTATGGCAAACGGACTGAGTTCCATAGAATTGTCAACGAGGATTATTGCAGACCATACGAGTAGGTGACCTAATGCATAGGCGCCGCCATCTCCCAAAAATATTTTCCCCATAGGAAAATTTAAAATCATAAATCCCAAAACAGCGGAAATAATTAAGACAAGAAAAATAGCAATTTGCGTATTGTCGGAATTAAAGGCAATGATTGAAAGTGAAAATGCTACAGAAATTGTTATAAAACTCGACAGTCCATTGAGACCATCAATAAGATTAAAGGCATTTACGACTCCAACCGTCGCGAAGATCGTAAATAAAATGGCAAAAGGCATAAACTGAAGGAGTATATCGAAGCCAGGGATCCCAAGTCTCGACAACCAAACTTTAAAAAATAAAATTACGGCAAGACTTGAGACAGCGGAAGCAATAAGACGCGCCTTTGATGACATCGCATATCCAATATCTTCTGCCAATCCTACAGAAAAAACAGGTAAAGCAGATAGAATTAACCAGGTTATCTGTCCAATATTTAGGTTGAACACAACAGAAAGAGGGATGAAGCCGAATGATAGGAGTGGTATCAGTACGAGTATACTAATGTAGATCGCAAGTCCCCCTACTCTAGGAATGAAACCACTATGAGCACTTTGAATAGCCACTTCATCAAGTGCTCCACGACGAGAAAACCCGTAGCCACTTGATAGGATAACTACAATGCAAAGGATGAAACTGACAAAAAACAAAGTTATATAACTCTGCAGCAAAAGAGGTTCTGTTATTTGGTGAAAATATGACCAAATTTCTTGTTTCATCGCCTAATTAACAAACTTTAAATTTCAGAGGTTTAAAAAATACAGCCATATTTTATTTTGATTTCTATTAATTGACAATGTAAGTTACGCATTCGCTATAATTTTCCTAAATTTTTGAGTTATTTCTCTTAATAACAATTCATCACCTCTAGTCTCAATATTGAGACGTACATATGGTTCGGTATTGGACTTTCGGAGATTAAATCTCCAAGATTCGAACGACATCGATAGACCATCCAATTCACTGATAGACTTTGCCTCCGAAGCAAATAAACTATTAACCATTTCCAAGCAGTTTTCAGGATCAACAACTGTGAAGTTTATCTCGCCACTCGATGGAAAGCGTCTTTTCCGGTCTAAGATTAAGTCTGACAATGACAAATTTGATTTCGAAATTAATTCCCAAATCATTAGCCATGGGATCATTCCACTGTCACAGTAGTAAAAATCTTTAAAGTAGTGGTGTGCCGACATCTCTCCACCGTAGATGGCACCGTTTTCTCGCATTGCGGCCTTTATAAACGCGTGCCCTGTTTTTGATAACACTGCATGACCGCCGCATGTGCTTACAATATCCCCAATATTCCAGACGACACGTGGATCGTGAACAATAGTAGATCCCTTCTCTGCGCGCAAAAAAACTTCAGATAAAAGGCCCACGACGTATTCTCCAGGGACAAAATTTCCAAGTTCGTCAAACAAAAAGCAGCGATCAAAGTCGCCATCAAAAGCCACTCCAAAGTCAGCTTTTTCACTAATTACAACATTAGTTGTTAATGATCGGTTCGCATCAAGCATAGGGTTAGGTATGCCATTGGGAAATAACGAATCTGGATCATGATTTGCATATACAAAGTTTGTCTCCACTGACTCGTCCTCCATTTTTTGCTTTAATGCGTCTACAGTGGGACCCGCAGCTCCATTACCAGAATTGATAACGATTTTGAGAGGTTTAAGACTTCGCAAATCCACAAACCCCATAACTTTTTCTATGTAAGACTCACGGGCGCTAATCCTCTTATCTATCACCGTCCCGTGACGTTTTGAGGAAACATAAGTATTTTTCTCTGCAAGAAATTTGATTCTTGAGAACTCTACTTCAGTTAAAGGTTGCGAGCCATGTTTCACAATTTTCATTCCATTGTATTCTATAGGATTATGTGAAGCAGTGATTACAATACCAGCGCAAGCACCAGATTCAGATACTAAGGCATAAATCTCTTCCGTCCCAGCAAGACCAATATCTAAAACGTCTGTCCCGTTGTCACAAGCACCCTTTGCCACCTCTCGAGCTAACTCAGGTGATGTCTCTCTGGCATCATAGCCTAAGGCTAAGGTATTTGCATTTAATGTTTGCGCGGTGGCACGACCTATTCTATATGCAATTTCCTTATTAAGCTCTTCACCAAGCTTTCCACGTACATCATAAGCTTTGAAGCAAGTTAACGCTTTCGTATTATTCATAGAGACCTTATTTTTTTCTCGGTTTTCTTTTGATTATCTAAGCCTAACTCATTTTCCAGTCTTTTTATCTCCGCTTTCAAATCATTATACTCATCTTTCTTAAGTTCTAAAAATTGAACTGTCAGAGCAGCCTTCGCTCGAATACCGCGTGGAGTGAGTTCATATATATAGTTTGCCTTAGTTTTTGACTGTGTAAAGTTTTTTAACTTCACAAAACCCTTTTCAATTAGAGCTGTCACGCAGTAATAGGCAGCTCCATTTGAGATGCCAACTCTTTGAGCAATTTCACGGGTTGAAACAGAAGGATCTGAATCAACAAGCTGCATTACCTTTAAGTTAGTCTCTTGCTTGCGCTGATCTCTTGTACTAGCCATAAATTTTCATTTGATAACAGCTACCGCACCATGGTTGAATCGTGTTCCATGTCAGTCCGATATGGTGTTTTTCGATCTGCATTTTTCTTGCTCAATCTTGAGCAGTATTAATTCAATATTTGATTGAACGCAAAATATATTTTATATATTTTCTTTAAATCGAGTAAAAATTTCCATTGCCATAAAAATTTGGCCACTTTGCTCAAAATTGAACACTAGCATGAAAAATTGAAAAGTTAACTTATGAATTGGTATCTTCTTCAAATCAAACCAAAGGGCCACGGTAGAGCATTTGAAAATTTGCAGCGACAAGGCTTTGACGTTTTTTGCCCTCTCATTGTCAAAACCACGAAAAAGAACAACAAGTTTTTAAATCGTAAAATTCCACTCTTTCCCGGATATCTCTTTATGGGTACGGCAGTAGATCCAGTTCCATGGAATAGTATAAATGGTACGCGAGGAGTATCCAGGGCTGTTTCGCTTGACGGTACATATCGACCAGTAAATACTCATATTATAAAAGGTCTTAAGTGCAGATGTGATAAAGATGACGTTATCCAGAAAATGAGTGGTATTATTGCCGGCGATCGTGTTAAAATCGAGCGAGGGCCTTTTTCAGATTTTATTTGCAATGTAGAAGAGATTGCTGATAACAAGCGCGTTTGGATACTTATCGACCTCCTTCAGAAACAAACAAAAACTGAAATTTCATTAGATGATCTATCTAAAATAAATTAATTTGTATTAGTCGAGACAGTTATGTTGCCTTTAGCTTCATCACAGGTAATTGTAAGTGTACCGTCAGTCAGCTTAAATGAAGCAACACGCTTTTGATCTGAAATATCTTCAATTTCTGCAGCCACGGACAACTTATTTTCGCTTACAGTTATAACTTTAAGACATTTCTGAAAGGTTATTTTTTCCTGTTGGATTATTGTTTCCTCTGCATCAGCATAAGACACTGTAGAAGTTAACAGCAAGGAGACTGCTACGGTTTGTGAAAATTTGGTTTGCCTTTTTTGCATTGTACTGTTTTCTAATTAAATCAATTATTTAAAAACTAACTGGTCATCCCACCGTTTAAAACTTGCATTGAACTTAGTATACTAATTCATATAGTAGTCACAAGTAGTGACAAAAAAATAGTTATTGGCCCTTAATTGGAATGTTAATCTTTCCAAGCTAATGGTTTTAAGCGTTTAAAAAAATTTGGATCCATACTTGCTAAGTGAACAAAAAAAGAAGCGTAAATTTTTAGTTTTATTGGCTTGTATTCTTATTGCTTGCCTATCACCTATTTATGTACCAGCAACTGAGAAAAAAAAAGTGGCGTCGGGTAACTTTGGATTGCCTGGCGTTATAGACTTACCCACGGCAAAACGCCTTCCTGATGCTGAATTAGTTTTAACTCTCCAAAATCATGAATACATTTTAGCGACTGGAGTTTCGTTTCAAGCCTTACCTCGACTTGGCGTCTCTTTTAGATATGCAGGGTTGGGCCGTGGCGGTGGTTTTGCACAGGGAAGATTAATTTGGGATAGGAGTTTTGACGCGCATCTTTCAATACTTGATGAAGGCAAATACCTACCAGCAATCTCCATTGGCCTTCGTGATTTTATTGGTACTGGCTGGTATTCTTCTGAGTATATTGTCGGCACAAAATCAATGGGCAACCTTGAAATGACAACAGGAATAGGTTTTGGCCGTCTAGCCGGGCGAAATTCTTTTTCCAATCCATTAGGAGCTTTTTCGTCTGGTTTTGATCAAAGAGGACAA
>MDSW01102324.1_pt1 | contig 15799 bp, 17 predicted proteins | sample 811171 | NCBI WGS metagenome assembly MDSW01 (sample SAMN05326641, study PRJNA326480) | marine metagenome | isolation source: seawater | place: Atlantic Ocean: North West | collected 2012
CATTTTTCCTCCTTTGTTAATGGTGTAAATTTAATGCATCATTTAAATAAATGCATGTTAAAATTGCAAAAACATAAGCTTGAAGGAACGCCACAAGTATTTCAAGTCCTGTTAATGCAACAGAAAAACCAAGAGGTAGCCAACCTCCAAGTATTCCTAAACTTATAACAAACCCACCGAACACTTTTAACATAGTGTGTCCAGCCATCATATTTGCAAATAATCGAACTGATAGGCTTATGGGTCTGCTTAAATAAGATATAATTTCTATAATTACTATTAAAGGCAATAGGATTATAGGAACCCCCTTAGGTACAAAAAGTTGAAGATATTTTATACCATGTTTTACAAATCCTAAAATAGTTACAGCTATAAAAATAAATATAGCTAGTATAAATGTTATGATTATATGACTTGTAACAGTAAATGAATATGGAAGCATACCAACCATATTACAAAACAATACAAACATGAATAAAGTAAAAATAAAAGGAAAAAAGGGTCTAGCGTTTGATCCGGCCGTATCATTAATCATTTTAGCTACAAATGTATAACTCATTTCAGTAACCAATTGTATTTTTGAAGGTATTGCTAATTTTTTTCTTGTTCCTAAAAATAATAAAAACATTATTGCTACTGCGCTTATTATCATAAACATACTAGAATTCGTAAAAGAGAGATTAAATGCGCCGATTTTTATTTCTGGGCCTATTCTGTAGACTTCGAACTGGTGCATTGGATTTGTTGCCATTATAATTCCTTATTTATTTCTTTAAATTTTTTTGCATTCTTTTTGCAGATTTAATAACGTTTAAAATACCAGCTGTTACCCCCAAAAAAAAGAAACAAATTATAAACAGAGGTTTAGTATCAAACCAGTTGTCTAAAATAAACCCTAATATCGTTCCAACTACAACAGCGGCAACTAATTCAGTACTAATTTTGAAAGCTTTAGCCAAGGATGCGGCATTTCTTCCTCTATTTTTTACACCATCTTTTTTTATTTTTTTTTTTGCAATCTCTAAGCGAGTTGATATTTCTTTAAGATTTTTCATTGAATTTTTTAATTTTAGGCAACAAGCTCTTCAGCTTTTTGTAAATCAACAGAAACTAATTGGCTTATCCCTTTTTCTGGCATCGTCACACCATACAATCTATCCATTCTAGACATTGTTAAAGCATGATGGGTTATTATAATAAATTTTGTTTCGGTAATTTTTATTAACTCCTCTAATAAAGAGCAAAACCTTGTAACGTTTGCGTCATCCAAAGGAGCATCCACTTCGTCTAAAACACAAATAGGAGCAGGACTAGTTAAGAACACTGCAAATACTAAAGAAAGAGCAGTTAAAGCTTGTTCTCCGCCTGACAAAAGGCTAATTGATTGCAGTCTTTTTCCTGGAGGGCTAACTAATAATTCCAAACCAGCTTCTAGAGGATCGTCAGAGTCTACTAGCTCTAATTTAGCAGTTCCGCCGTTAAATAATTTTGTATAAACTTCATTAAATTTTCTGTTTACCTTTTCAAAAGCATCCAGCAGCCTTTCTCTACCTTTTTGATTTAGCTCATTTATACTCGATCTTAGTTTTGAAATTCCTGTTATCAAATCTTCTCTGTCTTTTTCCATTTTTTTAATAGTGACTTTGTACTGTTCAGTTTCTTCATCTGCTCTTAAATTCACAGATCCAAGTCTTTCTCTTTCATTTTTTTTAGCATCTAATTTGTCTTCCTGTTCTATCACGTTGGGTAAATTTTCTACTCCAGCTAGGTCAGAATTATTAAGCAAATTACTTTCGTCAACATCGTTTAAATCACTTTTAATATTATCGATTAAATCTTTTTTTCTTCTTTCAAGACCATCTAAAGTTGCTCCTGATCTAGCCTTGTTTTCTCTTGCTAGTCCCATTTTCTGTTCTACTTCTTTTAAGTTTTTATTTATTTCTTGATAGACTCTCTCAGCTTTGTCCAACTCTTCAGCTAGCTCTAACTTTCTACTTTCCGTATCAGATGTATTTTGTGTAATTCTTCCTTTTTTTTCAGCCACTTCCTCTGGCAGCTTAATTATATTTTCCAAGTCATTTTTAACAGTATTTATCCTTTCATTTAATTCTTTCGACATTTTTTCTGAATTAAATTTCAAATTTTTCCAACTCTCTATTTCTGTATCGATCGCACTAATTCTTTCTTTTCTTTTTATGGACTCATTTTTAATATTTTGATTTTTACTGTAACTATCTGCATATACTTCTATGATTGTTTTAAAATTATCAAGTACAAGTATTGCTTCATCATTCTTCTGAGCATTTACCAATTCTTTAACTTTGTCTATCTCAGCCGTTAATTGGTTTTTTGTAACATTCAAGTCTTCGCTAGATTTTTTTTCTGTATCATAGTATTTGGAGTCTATTTCAATTAATTCATTTTTTTCTTCTTTAAGTCTCTTTTCATTTGACATTGCTTCTAAAATAATATTTTTCTCTCTTTCGATATCATCTGTAAGAGTATTCTGAGATTTCTGCAATCTATCTTTATCTGTTTTAATTCTTTTTTCTTCATCTTCTAAATTTTTAAATTCTAAATTAAGTCTTTGTAGTTTTGAGAGTATTTCTATATTTTTGTCTCTCAAAGGTTTAAGTTTTAAATTTTCTTTTTCAAGAAGATCATTTTTTTCTCCAATTATTTTTTTTAAGCTATTAATCTCCTCATCTGATTCACTTGTAATATTTTTTGTAGAACTTATTTCTTTTTCTATTTCAATTAATTTTATATAATACAGTCCAGCTTCAATTTTTTTTATTTCTTCAGAAATTATTTTATACTTCGATGCTTCGACAGCTTGTTTTTTTAAACTCTCAAGCTGCTTTTCCTGCTGTCTTCTTAATTCATCAGCCCTTTTTAAATTATTTTCTGCCGAATTAAGTCTAAGCTCTGATTCATGTCTTCTAACATGTATACCCGAAATACCAGCCGCCTCCTCTAAAATTGCTCTTCTATCCGAAGGTTTTGCTGTAACTAATGCTCCAATTCTTCCCTGGCTTATCATTGATGGCGAATGAGCTCCGGTTGATAAATCGGCAAAGAGTGTTTGAATATCTCTAGCTCTAACTTCTTTTTCATTTATAAAATATCTTGATCCTTTATCTTTTTCTATTCTTCTTTTAACATTAATAATATCTAGTTCTTTAAATTGAGTAGGCCCGTCTTTATCTGAATTATCTAAAGTTAAAGTTACTTCAGCAATATTTTTAGACGCCTTGTTTGCTGTGCCTGAAAAAATTATATCTTCCATTCCAGAACCACGTAAGCTTTTTGCTGAAGTTTCTCCCATGCACCATCTAATTGCTTCTACAATATTTGATTTTCCACAACCATTTGGACCCACAATACCGGTTAAGCCCTTTTCAATAAAAAATGGTGTTTTATCTACAAAGGATTTAAAACCAGTTAAATCGAGTTTTTTAAAATTCATACTTTTATATTAGCTTTTCAATTTTTTTTTCAATATTTTCAAAGTTAGCAGAACCCTCAAGTTTTTTCTCATTAATAATTATTGTTGGCGTTGATTCTATAGAATATTTTTGATTTGCTTCTATTCTAAAATTTAATATTTTGTCGCTAATTGTCTCGTTCGTTAAACATTTGTCAAATTGACTGGAACTTATCCCCAAATCTTTAACAATTTTTTTTAAGTTATTGTTAATATCGTCGATGTTAGAACCTTTTGTCCATACTTCTTGATTCTTATAAATAATATTTAAAAATTGAATTTGTTTTTTTTTATCTGTGCAGTGCAATAATATAGAAGCATTTAAGGCAGCCATATCTAAAGGAAAATCCATAAAAATTAGTTGCACTTTTCCTGAGTCAACATATTTTTTTTTAATTTTGGTAACTACTTTTTTATGAAAATTAGCGCAATGAGGACAAGTTAAAGAAGAGAATATTTTTATTTTTACAGCAGCCTCATTAGATCCCATTACTACCATGTCTTTTTTTATTTCTAAATTATCGCTGTAAGCTTTTATAGGAATTAATAAAAAAAATATTAAGTAGAATATCTTTAATTTTAAAATTAATTTATACATTTTTAAAAGCATCTAGTAATTGTGAAATGGAATTTTTAATATCCTCATTTTTTATTTCATCTACTTGTTTTTTAAAATTATTAGGTATTTTTTTATGAAGATTTTTCCTATTTATTTTTTTATTACCAGGATTAAGTGAATGAAGTTTTATTTCTTTAATTAATAAATAACCAAAAAAACTGTTAATTTTATCTATGATTTCTTTTTTAGAATATTCAATGTTTATTTCATCTCCTCTTTTAACAGAAAGTACTAATATTCCATTTTTATTATCTCCACTCATTTTAATTGATTTTGGAAAGCATAAGTTCGCCAGATTTTTGCCAACCAATTTTTCCCACTTTCCAATTATCTCTGAATAATTATAGCCATTTTTTTTTAAAATACCCTTTATACCCCGCGGTAATGTGCTACCAAAAGGTCTTAATCCTTGAAGGTAAGATTTCCTTTCCTTATTATTTTGTTTGTGATGCATATAAATATTAATAAGAGCAATTTAGCAAAAAAAATTCTTTCATGGTATGATAATAACAAACGCATATTGCCATGGCGTATAGGTGAAAAATCAAAGAAAGAGCAATATTATAGAATTCTTAGCGAGTTTATGCTGCAACAAACACAAGTGAAAACTGTAATTCCATATTTTAATAGGTTTGTTAAAAAAATACCGAGTTTAAAAAGTCTTTCTAACAGCAATGAAAAAACAGTATTAAAGCTTTGGGAAGGGTTAGGTTATTATAGTCGAGCAAAAAATTTGCACAAAACATCCAAAATCTTAATTAAAAAATATAATGGTCAAATTCCAGAAAATTACAAACAATTAAAGGAACTGCCAGGAATAGGGGATTATACTGCAAGTATACTTTTAGCTATTATTTATAATCATCCGCGTATTGGGCTTGACGGCAATGTAAAAAGAGTTCTATCAAGAATATTCAATACAATTCCTGAGAATTTAAACAGTTTGTTTAAAACGAAAAGAAATGGGCATTTAGCAGAAGCACTCATGGAATTCGGCGCTTTAATTTGCAAACCAAAAGATCCAAATTGTTATGAGTGTAGGGTTAAAAATGCTTGTGCATATTTTAGTACAGAATCAAAAAAAAGTTATAGTAAAAAAATAAAAATAAAATTAAAAAATTATGATATTTTTTGCTATCTGAATAAAAATAACAAACAAATGGCATTAACTAAAAGTAATAATTTAGGGTTTTTAACAAAATTAAATTTACCAAAAATTAAAGAAAGATATAAAAAAAATAAGGGCTGGAAGTTTTTATGCAATTATAAAAACTTTATATCTAATAAGAAACTTGACATAAATTTATATTATAAATTTTCATCGCAAATACCTTCGCAATACAACTGGTATTCTTTAAATGAAAAAAATGAATTTATCCCATCATTTACTAAAAAAATTTTTAAACGAGTTTTGCACTTGTACCAATGAAAAAAAGAATAGCTATCATTGGTTCGGGCATCGCGGGACTTACCTTAGGTAATCTTTTATTAACCAACTCTGAGTTTGAATTTGTTATATATGAAAAAAATAATATTTTAGATTTAAACGAAGGGTTTGGAATACAACTATCTGTAAATAGTATTTATGTTTTGAATAAAATTGGTTTTAGTCAGTTAAATGCAAATGAAAAATATCATCCCACTCAACTAGATTTTTACTCAATTAATTTTGATAAAATTTGTGATTTAAATTTAGAAATATTTAATTTAGAAAATGAAAAGTATACAACCTTAAAAAGATCAACCTTAATAAAATTTTTAAAAGAAAAATTATTATCAAATTCTATAATATTTCGTAAACAAGTTAATAAAGTCGAGAAAAACAACGAAAAGATAAATATCAGTTTTACTGATGGTTCAAATGATGAGGTCGATTTTTTAATTGTTTCAGATGGAGTTTTTTCTAATACTAAATCTATTTTAGAAAAAAAATTTTTCAAGCCAAAATACTATGGAGCTATAGCTATAAGATCTCAAATTAAAGTTGAAGATATTTCTAATCTTAATAGTAATAATATATCCTTAATTATGGGTGATAATGCACATCTAGTTTTGTACCCAGTAAATAAAAAAAAAGAAATTAATTTAGTTTGTATAATTAGAAAAAAATCAGATGTCAGCGATTCAATAAAAAAAATATTAGAAAATACAATTTTAAAGGAAAATAAAAATTTAGCTAATTTGTTTAAAGAAGAATTAAAGTCATGGCCTATATACACTTCTAGCGGGCCAGTTAAATCTTTTTATAAAAACGTTTTATATATGGGGGATGCTTTTTATACTTTTCCACCCACTTTAGCTCAAGGGGCGTCACAGTCGATTGAGTCTGCAAGTGAAATTTTTGAATTAATTAGTAGTGATAATGAAAATATACAAAATGAATATTTTAAAAAAAGAGTGGAAAGAACTAATGTAATTAATAAAAGATCTAAATTTAATTATTTTGGATTTCATATTACAAATCCTATATTGAAAATTTTTAGAAACCTTTTTTTAAAACGTCTTGTAAAAAATAAAAGTTTTATTCAAAGCTACTTAGGAAAAATCTATAAATAAAAAATTAAATATTCTTTGATAGAAATCTTTGTCTTAGATTGTCTATTGGTTTAATAGACCCATCTATATCACAATGCCAGTAAGTCCAACCGTTATAACTTTCAGTTCCCATTATTTTTGCAGCGACTTTGTGTATAGAACCTGAAGAATCTTTATGTTTAATGCTGCCATCCACCATAATTTTTGCGTTAACTTTTTTCTTTTGATCAAAAATACTAGTACCTGGTTTAATTATTCCTAATTCAACTAAAGACCCAAACGGCACTCTTGGTTTAGATTTATTATTTTCCAAAGTATCTAAATGGCTTTCTTCAATAACTTTTACATCATTAATTCTTTCAGTTGCTGCTTTAAAATATTTTTTATCTCTCTCTATTCCAAAGTATTTTCTACCTAATTTTTTTGCTACAGCTGCAGTAGTTCCAGTACCTAAAAAAGGGTCCAAAATAGCATCGCCTTTATTTGTTGTAGCTAATATAATTCTATGTAAAAGAGCCTCTGGTTTTTGAGTAGAATGAATTTTCTTTCCATTCTTTTTCAATCTCTCTTTTCCGCTGCATATAGGAAAAGCCCAATCAGAGCGCATTTGTAAATCATCGTTTAAACATTTTAAAGATTGATAGTTAAAAGTATATTTTGAATTTTTATTCTTCGAAGCCCAAATTAAAGTTTCATGTGCATTAGTAAATCTTGTTCCTTTAAAATTTGGCATTGGATTATTTTTTCTCCAAATTATATCGTTAAGTAACCAATAGTCTAAATTTTGTAAGTGAAAACCTAGTCTAAAAATATTGTGATACGAGCCTATAACCCAGATACTTCCGTTATCTTTCAAAACTCTTTTACACTCTTTTAACCAATCTTTGCAGAAATCATCATAATGTTCAAAACTTTCAAACTGGTCCCATTTATCATCGACCCCATTAACTTTACTATCGTCTGGTCTTTTTAATTTTTCTCTAATTTGCAAATTGTAAGGTGGGTCTGCAAAAATTAAATTAAAAGTTTTTTCAGGAATTTTTTTTAATACCTCTAACGAGTTTCCGTTGACAATTTTATTTTCAAATTTAGACATATCTAGATTCAACTTTACGTTGAATTAGACTCTAAATTTATATTTCCGTCAAATCTTAAAAGAAAAAAAAGGAGTTCTATTGTGTTTCACGTGTTTGTCGGAACAATATGTTGTGTACTGGTTTAAATTTTTTCCTATGGTGGACTGTTGCCCCATATTTTTTAAGATTAAATAAATGTTTTTTAGTGCCGTAACCAAAATTTTTATGCCAATCATATTTTGGGTATTTTTTAGATATTTTAATCATAAATAAGTCTCGCGTAACTTTAGCAATTATTGATGCGGCTGAAATACAAGGAATCTTTTCGTCACCTTTGATAAAGGTTTTGCATTTTATATTTAAATTTTTTGGAGCATGTATTCCATCTATATAAGCTACAATTGGTTTAAATTTTAATTTATACAGTGCTCTTTGCATTGATAACAAAGAAGCATTCAAAATATTAATTTTATTTATCTCATCAACACTTGCCATTCCAACAGCATAAATTGAATTTTTTTTTATATAATCTGAGATTAATAATCTTTTTTTGAAAGGGATTTTTTTTGAATCTTTTATATTTTTGATACTAATATTTTTGTTTAAAATAACCGCAGCAGAAAATACAGGGCCAGCCAAACACCCTCTACCTACTTCATCAACTCCAGCTACTTTAGTAATCTTTTTCAATGTTAATTGTTTATAATTTAAGAGTTTTAGACTTTTCTCTAATCATTTTTAAATCTATCCAAGCAAATTTTTTTTGGTCAGGCTGCCTCATTAAAAACGCAGGATGGTATGTAGCTATTACCCAAACTTCAATTGATGCTATTTTTTTTTGTATCCACCTACCTCTTGCTTTAGATATTACTATTTCATTTCCTATTAAAGCATTTAAAGCTGTACTTCCTAACAATACTAAAATTTTTGGTTTAATAATTTCAATATGACTTATCAAATATGGAAGATATCTTTGCATTTCCTCCTCAGTAGGCTTTCTATTTTCTGGGGGCCTATAGTTAACAACATTGGAAATATAAACTTTTTCTCTATTTAATTTAATGGACTCTAACATTTTATTTAACAATTTGCCGGCTCTTCCAACAAAAGGCTTTCCTTCAATATCTTCATTAGCTCCAGGACCTTCACCAATAAGCATTATTTTTGAATTAATATTGCCATCACTAAAAACCAAGTTTTTTGCACTTTTTTTTAATTCACAATTTTTAATAGATTGAATTTTTTTTTTAAGTTTATCGAGTTTTTCTGTTTTTGAGCCGGTAAAAATGTTTTGTGAGTTATAAATATTTCTCTTTATTGGGCTATTGCTCAATAAATAATTTGCATTCATCAAATTGTAATATTCGATTAAAGCAATTAGTTTTTGATTTAAATCTTTTTTCATTTTATAAAGTATAACATATGAAAATTTTAATTAAAAAAACTTATATTATAATTTTATTAGTTATGATGTTAAATCAAGCTAATGTTTTTGCCAAAGATAGTAAATTTCTATATACAGGGGAAAATATTTCTAATTATTTTTTAGGTTTGATATCAGTTAATAACGATTCTAATAATGAAGCTTTTCAATATTTAAAAAAAGTTCAATTATTAAAAGATGAGCACCATAGGTATAATGTTGAATTTATTAGAACGCTTATCCTGCTTGAAAAATTTGATAAAGCATTTACTTTTTCAAAAAAAATATGGAAAAAAGAAGAATTATTTTTTGAAGTCGATCTTTTATTAGGATTACAGTATTTTTTAAAAAAAGATTATAAAAGTGCCGAAAAACATTTTGTAAGATTAAATTCTATTTCTGAAAATAATCCTTTTTTTAAAGATTTTATAGGTAATGTATTAATTGCATGGAGCAAGGCTTCCCAAAAAAAAAAAGCAGAAAGTTTTGAAATTTTAAACAAAATACCAGAAAGATATATACATCTGAGGCAAACCCAAAGTGCTTTTTTAAACTGTTTTCTTGATACTAAAAATACAAAAAAATCTTTTGAGGAATTGATCTATAATGAAAGTTATAATTTTTCTAGATATAATTTTTTTCTAGCAAATTATCTGCTTTATAAAAATAAAAAGGAAGAGGCAAAAAAAATAATCGAAACTAGCAGAAAAAAATATAATTCTAATTTACTTCTTAAACAGACCGAATATTTCATATTAAATGACAAAGGATATAAAGTTAAAAACTTTTTTAATTGTAGATCTGCAGAAAATTCTCTTAGTGAATTTTTTTACATACTTGCGAATATTTTTTCTGGAGAAAAAGAGTATCAACTATCAAATTTTTACTTAAAAATTTCTACTTATTTAAATAATAACTTCTTATCAAATAATGCTCTTCTCGCTGAAAATTATTACTTTCAAAATCAAGATGTACAATCAAAAAAAATTTATAAATCATTAAAAAAAATTGGTACGGTATATTCATGGTACGCATCAAAGAGTGTTGCTACGATATTAAAAAGTGAAAAAGGAACTGAATATGCAGTTGGAATACTAGAAGAGGCTTTCAATTTAATACCAAAACCTAATTACGAACATTATTACGATTTTGCAAATTTTTATAAAGAGAATGAGTATTATAAGAAATCTATTGAGTATTACTCTCTTGCTTTAAAAGACATTAACGAAGATCATTCTTTATTTCCTAAAATATTAGATAGAAGAGGTACAAGTTATGAAAGAATTGGAAAGTGGGAAAAGGCGGAAGAAGATTTAATGGGATCTCTAAAAATAATTCCAGATCAACCTCACGTCTTAAATTATTTAGCTTATTCCTGGGTAGATAAAGGTATTAATTTAGACAAAGGATTAGAAATGCTAAAAAAAGCTAACTCCTTGAAACAAAATGATGGCTATATAACTGATTCACTTGGCTGGGCCTACTATGCAAAAAAAAATTATATACAAGCAGAAAAATATTTGCAGGAAGCTGTTGAGTTATTGCCTTCAGACCCAATCATAAATGATCACTATGCTGACGTTTTGTGGATGCTTAATAAAAATATTCAAGCAAGATATTTTTGGGATTATGTTTTAAATTTAGAAGAAACAGAACAGGAATTAAAAGATAAAATTAATAAAAAATTGCTTTTTGGTATCAATAAAAAGTTGTAATGATTAAGTGAAAAATTATATTATAAAATCCTATTGTAAAATAAATTTATCTTTAAATGTATTGAAGAAATTAAAGAGCGGTTACCACAGGATAACATCTTTGATAACTTTTTGTAACTTACACGATATTATATCAATTTCTAAAATTGAAAGTATAAAAGACGATATAATATTTACTGGTAGATTTAATAAAGGTATCAAAAAAAACTCTAATACTATTGTTAAAGTTTTAAAAATTTTAAGAGAGCAAAAATTACTTAATAATCATAAATTTAAAATAAACGTAAAAAAAAATATACCTCATGGATCCGGACTAGGTGGAGGATCCTCAAATGCTGCAAGCTTGTTAAATTACTTTAATTCAAAAATGAAATTACAACTTAATAATAAAGAAATAAAAAAAATGGCAAAAAACATTGGCTTTGATGTTCCTGTAAATTTAGATAAAAAAAATACAATTTTAACTGGGAAGAATGACAAATTAATAAGAATTAAACAAAAATTAAATTTAAACATATTAATTGTTTATCCAAATGTAATTTGCTCAACAAAAAAAATTTATCGAAAAAATAAAAAAAAAAGTTATTTTAAAAAAAGGTCGCTTTTTATACCTAAAAACAAATATAAATTGATTCAGTTTTTGAAAAGAGAAAATAATGATCTTGAGAAAACTGTAATTAAAACCTATCCGATTGTAGGTGAACTGATCGATACAATTAAATCCACAAAAGGTTGTTATTTTTCCAGAATTACAGGCTCTGGATCAGCATGTATTGGAATATTTTCTAATATCAAGAATGCTAATTATGCTAGAAGAATAATAAAATTAAAATATCCAAAATATTGGTGTCTTGTATCAAAAACTATATAAAATAAATCTTTTGTGGTATATCTCAGTCATAAATTGGGGCGTAGCCAAGCGGTAAGGCAGCGGTTTTTGGTACCGCCATCCTAGGTTCGAATCCTAGCGCCCCAGCCAAAAAAATGCTGGGAAAAATAAGAGATATCATATTAAAAACTGACCAAATTCTATATAAAAAATTTGGTTCAGATAAAAGTCTTAAAATTTTAGAAAATATAAAAGAAGCCAGAATAATTTTTTCATATCTCAATGAAATTGGAGAGGAAAGCAAAGTGAGGTTTGTAGGAGGTTGTATTAGAAAGGCTCTTACAGGTGAAAGAATTGATGATATTGATTTAGCAACCTCGCTTACGCCCGATGAAATAAAAAAAAAATTAAATAAAGAAAATATTAAAATTATTGATACAGGTATAAGCCATGGAACTTTAACCGTTATTTTAAATAATAAAAAGTTTGAAATTACAACTTTAAGAAAAGATATTTCGACAGATGGAAGACATGCAAATATAGAGTTTACCTCTAATTGGGAGCAGGACGCCTTAAGAAGAGACTTTACCATCAATGCAATCTATGCAGATATAGAGGGACGTATTTTTGATCCTTTTGATGGAATATCTGATTTAAGAAATGGAAAAATAAAATTTATAGGTCAAGCAAAGGAAAGAATTCAAGAAGACTATTTAAGAATTCTTCGATATTTTAGGTTTTATACTCAATATAGTAAAGAAGATCACGATAAAGAAACAATCCAGCCAATAAAACAATATATTAATGGATTGAATAATATTTCTAAAGAGAGAATATTTGATGAATTAAAAAAAATTTTAGGACTTAAAAATATTTACACCCTTTTTTCAAATAAGGATTCAGTTGAAATAATTCTAAATATATTTCCACAATTTAAGTATCACGAAAGATTAAAAAAAATTAATTATTTAGCAGATTCTTTAAAAGAAAAATACGATAAGTATTTAATTTTAGCACTTCTTATTTTAGACGAGACAAATGATTATGAATATTTTTGTCATAAATATAAAACTTCTAATAATTTAAAAAATAGACTTAAAACTATTTCTGAAAAGTTGCCAAATTTTAAAAACAAAAGATTTTATCATAAAGAAAATATTAAAAAATTAATTTATCTAACAAGCAAGGAAAATGTTAAAGATTTTTTGTTATTTTCAGCTTGTTTAAAAACTAAAGTTTCAAATATCGAAGAATTAATTGAATATTTAAATGTTTGTAAAGTTCCAAAATTTCCTATCACTGGAGATTATTTAATAGGTCATGGTTATAAAACAGGCAAAATGCTTGGGCAAAAACTTAAGTTTTTGGAAGAAAAATGGATTGAAAATAATTTTATAATTGAGAAAAAAGTAATAGAAAAATCTTTTGATAAAGATAATAAATATTAAATGTATTTTATTTCGGTTATTTCAAAATTTTTTTCGCCAGCCGGAGTTTGCACTACGACTAACTCTTTAACTTTTTTTCCAATTAGAGCCTTGCCGACTGGAGATCTAAAGTAGATATAGTTTTTTGTAATATCTGCCTCATCTTTTCCTACTATTTTATAAGTTTTTTTTTCATTATTTTCCAAATCTATAAGAAAAACTGTTGAGCCAAAAACTACATTATTTTTATTTTCTAATTTAGTTACATCAATTACATTTGCTCTTGCTATTAAATCATTTATTTCAATTATTCTTCCCTCAATTTTTGCCTGCTCTTCCTTTGCTGCATGATATTCTGCATTTTCTTTTAAATCACCATGACCCCTCGCTTCAGCTATTGCTTCAACTATTTTTGGTCTTTTAATTTTTTTAAGGTTCTCTAATTCTTGCTTTATTTTTTTAAGACCTTCAATCGTTATTGGCTCTTTATCCATAAATTATTCCCAGTTTGCACTTGGTGGCATAGACATTAAAATTGCTTTTGGATTTCCACCACTATTTAAACCAAATTTAGTACCTTTGTCATATAATAAATTAAATTCTACATATCTACCTCTTTTAATAAGCTGAAGATCCTTTTCTTTTTTTTTCCATTTTAAAAACATTTTTTTCCTTATGATGTTTCTTACGAGGTTATTAAATGTCAAACCTATATCCTTTACGAACAAAAAGTCTTTTTCCCAACTACTCATTTTATAATCAAAAAAGATTCCTCCTATTCCTCGAGCTTCTTTTCTATGCGGTAAATAAAAATAATTATCACACTGCTTCTTATATTTTGGATAATACTTTTTATTGTGAAAGTCGCATATTTTTTTTAATTCCTCATGAAAGTATTTTTTTTCTTTAATATCAATTAGACATGGAGTTACATCCATACCACCACCAAACCAATTCTTTTTTGTACAAATAAATCTTGTATTGAAATGCATAGCTGGAATTTTTGGACTTTTTGGGTGTAAAATTACCGAAACACCTGAAGACCAAAATTTTAAATTGTTTTTTGCACCAGGAATTTTTTTTGCCAACTCTTTGGATAATTTCCCTTTTACGTTTGAAAAAGCTACACCTCCTTTTTCTACTACTTTTCCATTAATTGTCCTATACTCACCATATTTCCATTTGTTTTTTTTAAATTTTGTTTTTGAACCATAATCTTTTTCTATTTCCTCAACAGTTTTACAAATAACTTCCTGCAAGTCTATGAACCATTCTTTAGCTAATTTTTTTTTTTTATCTATCTTCATTTATTGATTTTGTCTTAAAGCTTCTGAAACAGTTATAGCTGCTGCAATAGCAATATTTAGAGATCTTGCATTTTTTTTTAAAGGTATTTTTAATCTTTCATAGGAATTGCTATGAACTATTTTTGGAACACCTTCACTTTCTCTTCCAAAGAGCAAAGTATCTTTTTGATTAAATTTAAAATTTGTGTATTTTTTTTTTGCTTTAGTGGTCATAAGTATAATTCTGGAGTCCTTTTTCTTAATCAAAAAATTTTCATATGAACTATAAGTTTTTATTTTACTTTTATTTAAATAGTCCATAGCAACCTTTTTTAATCTTTTATCATTAAGCTGGAAACCACAAGGTTCTATTATTTCAAGTGTTGTTCCAAAACAAGCACATAAGCGAATAATTGCTGCTGTATTTTGAGGAATATCAGGTTGATATAAAGCAATATTAAACATTTTTTAGTTGTGTATTAATTTGTGTGTCATTCTGACCCTAGCAAATTTATATTAATTATAATTAATTAGTAATATATAATACATACGTGCATCAAATATTATGAGTAAGGAATTAAAGCCAAAAAGAAGAGATTTTCTCTTTACAGCTACATACACAATTGGTGCTGTAGGTATAGGAGCAGCAATTTGGCCTTTAATAGATCAGATGAACCCAGATTCATCTGTAAAGGCATTATCAACAACAGAAGTTGATATTAGTAACGTCGAGCCAGGAAAAACTATAACGGTACTATGGAGAGGAAAACCAATTTTTATTAGAAGAAGAACTAAAAAAGAGATTGATGAAGCTGGGGCAGTAGATTTAAAGGACCTAAAAGATCCAGAAAAAGATTCAGATAGAGCAAAAAATCCAGAGTGGTTAGTGATGGTAGGAGTTTGTACTCATTTAGGATGCGTTCCACTAGACAACAAAGGAGATTATAACGCTTGGTTTTGTCCATGCCATGGCTCACATTATGATACTTCAGGAAGAATCAGAAAGGGACCTGCACCAACCAACTTAGAAATACCTAAATATGAATTCGTAAATAATAACACGATCAAAATAGGTTAATTTTATATGAGTGAAAACAAATATATTCCCAAAACAAAATTAGCTAAATGGTTTGATAGTCGTTTACCTCTTTTATCTTTATCTCATCATTTAAAAGAATATCCAACGCCTAAAAATTTAAATTACTGGTGGACATTTGGAGGCATATTAACATTTTGCTTAATTACCCAAATTGTAACAGGAGTTATACTTGGTATGCATTACGTGGCTCACACGGATCATGCTTTTGAAAGCATAGAACACATAATGAGAGATGTTAATTATGGATGGTTGCTTAGATATGTGCATGCAAATGGGGCTTCAATGTTTTTTTTAGCTGTTTAC